>BNJS01002711.1_pt1 | contig 235257 bp, 297 predicted proteins | sample 8540461 | NCBI WGS metagenome assembly BNJS01 (sample SAMD00202454, study PRJDB9452) | human saliva metagenome | isolation source: human saliva | place: Japan
TGTTGCACAGCCTGGCACACGGATGCTTGCGTATTTTTCCGTCATGCGCGCAATATGGCGTCCGAGTGTTTGCGGACGATGCCGAGCTATCATTTTGATCAACCATAATACCAGGAAATTATCAAAGGCTCACTTTCGTAAACAGACCAACACGACGGCAACGTAAGAATCTGTCTCGAGCGTTTCAGCAGATCGCGGTCACCGGCAGCACATCGCGCCGGCGACCGAGCGGCGAGCCCATTTCGATTAGCCCGCAGACGGCACATTCACGGGGCCGATGCGCATTATCGCTCATTTCGTCGCATACGGTCGCCCTTCGCAGATCGATTTTGACCTCACGCCAACATGTCCTTCCGCATACTCGCGTTGCGGCGCGGCCGACGGCAATATCTCACATCAAACACGCGTGAACTCCGCATGGCCCCTCGACATCAATAACCGAGAATCGCGATGGACGCCGATTTCGATCAGCATCGAACGCGGCCGTTGACAGCGGCACCCTTCCGAACGACGCGACGACCGACGTCGGTCGATCCGTGCGGTCGCGCGCCCTCGCCTCTCGCATTTCACCTTCCCTGTCGGTAACGGTGACCGCGACTACCCACGCACCGATTTCGCGCCACCCAGCACCGCCTGAGATTCCGTGCCGACACGCCGAGCGCGTCCGACCCTCATTTCCAACCCGTTCCACGAGCGCACGTGCTGACCGCCCGGAGACAACAGCGACCGTACGAGGCTGGCATCAGATATCGATTAATCGGTCAGAACGACAAAACGCAGATGGCGGTCACCCAGTCGCCGAGAGCGAACGACCGCGATCGACGGCCCCTGGTCGTGGCCTGCTCAGACGACCTTCAACGAGTCGCCCGTCGTCGGCACCTCATCGGCGGTCAACACCACCAGCCAGGCGAGAACCGCCAGCAGCGCAAACCACCGACACATGTCGTTTGATGACGAGCCTTGGCGTTTGGCAGCAAGAGGGTGGAGCCGTTGATCATCAGGTTTAGGCACTGACCGATCGACAGTGACGGAGCAGAAAGCGGCAGCCAGCCGAACTGAACCGTCATCGCAAGGTCGAGCTGATCATCGCCACAACACCGTGCCACACGGACCTGCCGAGCCTCACCTGGCCTCCCGCCGTCAGCGCATCAATTACGCCAGCAGCGCCACGATGAACCGGTGAACAGGGCCGACCGAAATGTCAACAAACAGGCCGAGGGCACACTTCAAACCGACCGCGTCGCGGACAGGCGGCGGCGGTCAGAATCACCGGCCAAAGACGTCGAGACACGTCATCAACGTCTCCACCGCGACGAGCTCTCCATCCATCGCACGAACCGGCAGTAACGGAAACGCGAGTAAAGCCCGGAACATGATTACGGTATTGGTGGAGTACATCGACGATAGAGTGATTGGCAATGAGTACGCAACGATCGCACGGCGCATTCTGTCACCCACGACCACAGTTTCGCCATCTCTTTCAGAGAGCCGAGGCCAGATAAGCTGAGGCAGCTGAAAATACGAGGCGGTGATACAGAGGTCACCGCGACGACCGAAATGGCAAGGTCAATTACCGCAGAGACAAGGTTCGAGAAGTCGATCTGAAATTGTTGCGACGTTATTCGAAAGCAGATCACCATTGGCTCGATATGAGTCAAACGACGATGACAATAAAATGGTCGGCGATGCAGCTTGGCCCATGTCTGTTCAGACTTGAGTTCACCTGAAATGCACAGAGCCTCTCAGCCATTAACCATATTGGTCACACCGTCACCTGTGTAAATATTTACCACTGATTTATTCATTTCATTCAGCTTGACGAGCCAGATTTAGCGAAGTTAATCGTTTTTCGATCATTTTCAACAGCAGGCCCTATTTGAGTTCACGAACAAGATCACGAACTGGTGTACGGTTACCAGCCGTCAACACCGGCGAGACCATTGCGTCACCGGCGCAGCCGTTCAGCTTTTGTGAAGTGACTTAAAATCTTGGCCTGCACAGAAACGCCGACCGTTCACGGTGCCGTCGGGCACGCCTGCACAGCACGAGCCTGACCCTGATGACATCAGCGATCATTGTAATGGTCATGATCAGCCCCGCTCAACGATTGCCGATTACTATTCTCCTTTTGAGGTTTTAGCTTTTTCGACAGTATTCCATTTGGCACGACGTTAACCAAACCTTCGATACCAGCGTAAGGCACGCCGACCTTGCTGCGGAGCCTGGCGACGCAGAAATTGTCTTCATTACCAGTCGTCACGAGCCGAACGACCAGCGATTACCGGTACCTGAGCCGTGCAGGTCTTCATTGTAACCGCACCAGCAGCCTGGCTCAACTGCGAAATGGTTTCATCCACGCCGAAATCATTTCGCACGAGCGGTTTCGCAATCACCCCAGCGACCAACGTCGACTTCACCCTTCCACGTCGGCAACAGCTGAGCGCACGGCGACCGATCTTCACGGCACGAGGACGGTCATTGACAGCGACTCCCCATCCCCTGCGTATTCCCGCCAACGCACGGCGGCTCACATTGATTGAACACGTTCCAAGAGTCTGGCCAGCCAACACGCCCGTCTGATCGGCTGATCACCTTGGTTTTACAGTCAGAGCCAGCATTAGAACCCAGCTTTCTTCAGCAGCAGAGCGTCCGGTTTGTCGGTCGACAATCATCGCCTGCTTTCCAGCCACAGCACGACGGCAGTTTCCAGGCCTTGTCGTCAGTCGTGCGCCAAGGCCGCTTGTTTGTCATCATCATCACCCGAGCAGTGACGCTGAGGTTAATGATGCAGTGAGGCCCACCAGCTGCGCCCAGCACGGCGCGGCCTGCGCCAGTCCATTCATTATTTTTCCCGCCTGCCTGCGGCATCATCATATCACCGGTTCGTACAGTTCCCGGCTCGAGTTGCCGACTCGCGAACCGATCAACTTTCTGTCGACGCTGAAAACCACGACCACGCTTACCGCCTTTCGGCGCAGCATCATTATTCGGACAAAATGAGACATCTCACCGTTTCCGAGTGCCGATTCGAGTTTCTTTCAGCCGAGGATAACGGCATTTAGAGTGCGTTACGCCGCACGACGGTTTCGCGGAAGATGACCCGTTCCCGACGGCAATATCACCGAATGAACCCGAGGAACTGTCCAGTCTGAAATAACACTGTGATCACTCTGCAGAGTTCGACAGGAAAGAAAGCCCGATACGATCATATCTTCTTTCAATTATCCCGAGACGGTTGATACCAGGTAAAGAAGGAGGCAGAGACCGAACAGGTCAGCAGTGTACCGCTCATTTTTGTTTATCGATTACCAAACCCGCAGACTTCACCGCCCGCCGTCGTCGTCACCACCTTGAGGCCGATACGAGGTCAGACTTCAATCCGAGTTCACCACACAAACGACGACCTGAAACCCTGAACTGGCGATCCGCGTGATCATCGATCGATTAACGATCACGATTGAGTCACGCGGAGAACAATACGCCAACGCGATAAGCGCCTTGACCGTTGAACCGCAATCTGCGCTGGTGCTGGCACAACGGCCTCATTTTGCCGTGACGGGCGGCGTCTGATTTGATCTGTAACGACATATCTCGTCCTTCCTCACTGTCACCCGCCCGACTCGCCCGCTCGTTTCGACGGCTGCGTCCGGAGGCGGCACGGTCACTGCAATCACATAACGCGATTTTGCCGGGTCAACAGGCCTTGGTAATTTTGACCTTCATGTTCGTCAGTCGTTTTATTCGCGCGTTTGGTTTCAGATGTCGCTGGCGTTTGAGGTCATGATGACCGCCGATTTCGCCGTTATTTCGTTCTCCTTCTTCGGCAGCACGAACGCCTCCGTCAGCCTGCGGTCACCAGCGGCGGTTCACTCTCGACGGAGTAGTTCTCGAAGATCGCGAAGAATCGAAAGGTCGAGGCTGCGCATTTCAAAGACGGTCGTTCTCAAGACCCAGCGAACAGTCATTCGGTGCATCCGTAATCCGCAGTTCGCTTAACGGCAGCGCAACACGATGACGAGTTCACATCCGTCACCGCGTGCTGCAACGTTGCAACACCGGGAAGCGCCCGATACTCCATCCTTTAAAGGTTGCAACTGATCTCTTTAGCGCGACGTGAGGCTGGGCTGATCCAGTACCTTTCCTCAGCCGCGCCAACAGTCCTCAGCGAGCGTTTGAACCACGCTTCCGATCAATCGCGCGAGCCCGTCCATTCGAGTTTTGGCACTGGTCGCCTAACCGTTCTTTCCAGATCTTCACCTTGCTCGCAGAGATGAAGACGATATCTCATAATTATTCTCTCTCGGAGATCGACACGATGCGGATTTGCTCGTTTTGATTGAATTGAGTGGTTCACGGATTCCGTTCTTCGACGGCTTGTTTTGAGGTTCACCCTGACGATTCAACACGGCCTTACGTCACTGGCGCCAGAAAACACACGTTTACCTGACCTGCGCCATTACATTCGACAAGCCACCCAGCGAAGCGTCTTCACGGTTCGTGATCTCGGTCCGCCATGCCTTTTGGATTTTTATCATCACGACGAGGAACGCCGCGTCAGTCGTCGCGCGGATGGTTGAACCAGCCGACGATATCGCGGGCGCGGACGATAACCGCGCGAACCACGGCTTTCATCGTTGTTCGTGAGCATACGGCGGTGACAATGCCGTCGACGAGCGAACGACGCGAGCGGTCGTCGATGATCACGATACTCCGTCACTGTTGTCGGTCACATGGCCCAGTTTCCTGTCGATCACACACTTTCTCCCTCATCTCAGGTAGCACATTCTCATCCCCACTGACAACATGTGACCATCCACTTGAGCCAGGCAGGTCTTGAACAGTGACGTTGTCCCCAACTTTGCTTCGACACCTCAAACGTGAGCATTACGAGCGTGAGAATACCGCTTGCGATAGAGCGGATGACCGCAGCCACGCCTGTCACCCCGAGCAGCCTGTCATACCAGCCCCTCTCGATCAGCCGTTTGATCTGCACCCCGTCTGATTTGCGTGGCCCTGAAGACACCGAGCTGGGCACCGACGGCGGCTCGCTGGCCCCTGAACATTCGCCAGCGCTGATTAACCGCGCCTTTCCACCCCGATCACGACCGTCGATCCCCACGGACCGGGTGCCTGCAGCCTGGCCCGTCAAGACATCCGCCACCGGTCCAATCTCAGTCATTAAATCAGTGGTTCACCAGAACCCGTCCACATCAACAGGTTCGCGATTGCAGTTCGAACCGCCTTGGCCCACCGCTGCCTGACGCAACGGCACCGCCTGACTGGCCGCCCGCTGCTCCATCACGAGCACGACCACCAGCGCCAACGAAACACAGTTGTCACGCCTGCCTTCGCTTTACGACGAGCAACGCGACTTGCAATGAAATATAATATTCTCCTCATCCAGTCCTGGACACCAGCGATGGTTGAGCGTGACGACGCAGAAATATCACGCGAAGAGTACAGAGGACGCCACGGCGTGACATTTCACCATTAAGAGACTGACCGACGCGCTAGCTCGGCGGTCGTCGTCGGCTGGTTACGGCGACCACGTTTTCCGCTGGAAACCGATTGCTGGCGAAAGCCCGTTTCATCCTTCAGACGACGAATATTGTAGTTGAATCAGCCTTCTCGACCATCACCGCACCGCTCACGGCACCGCTTTCAAGCGACGGACAGCGACGGTGCAATGTCAGCACGTTCACGATGACGGTCGATAGCATTGTTCCATCATTGCCCGGCGAATCTTGTCATCTTCAATCAAATCATTTCGAGTCGTTTCGGTGAACCACGGATGACCAGTTTTTGCCGACCGGAACACTATCGGGTTAACCATCCCATTCGTCCCCTTCTTAAAAACGCTCTCAGTTTCTTCACTATTACTTCAATGAAGATGTTGCTGAACTTCGTCGAGCACGATGAGAGGTAGGAACGAACGACGGATGCAGGCATTTTGCGATTGAAATGCGCACGGCCGTTGAGAGTTGCTGTTTTCGGCCGAATCGACAGCTGGACGGCGAGCAGCGCGGCGAGTGCTCGAGGATTACGTCAGCACCGTAACGATCGCGATCCAGGGCGCGGTAACGATGCTGGTTTTCGCGTGGCATTGAGCTCAACACCTTTACGCGTGCAATGAGCAGACACTACCCCGTCAGCGTCGGCGTTTAACCAGGGTTGGGCACCGTTAAGTTTCCAGACCGATCATGTTTTTTCGGGAGACGAGCGGGGACGCCACGTTGCGGACGGCGATTAAAATCAACCGAAGATTGCAGCAGTGCCCGTTTGACATGACCGGCAAGAAAGAGCTGATTCTTTCAGTTTAAAACTGTTTACCTGAGGCTCTTCCCACAGATCATTTCCTCTTTCCTTCGCGATACCATCGCGCTAACGATCGTTTATTAGCCTTCATTGCAGCGAGCACGAAACAAGATGACCTACGGGAGTTTGCGTTATCAGTCGCGACGGTCATCGTCAACATCATCGCGTGGCGGTTCAGCACCATTGAACAACACCTACTTGCCGCGGATACCACGGCGACGACTAGCGAAATCGATTTTGGATGTTTTGATGTTACGCTCATCGACGTTGCAGCATTTTCAGAACTCGCCCGAAGGCATAGCCGCAGAGCACAGTCACCATTGAAAGCGAGTTGCTCGCAGCGAACCATTTGCGCAATCATTTGATCCGGGTTGCGATAAACCACGGCGGTCTCACCAGACGTTGCCCGCGGGAACACCTGTCGATCTCGACCGGGAGTTCCTCCTCACCAGTCCGGAGTTGGCTCCTGACCCCTGAACGATCTTCGGCGTCTACAACGACGCAGCAGCAGCACTGCCGGGCACTGACGACGAGCGATGACACCGATGGCCCGACCGGCATCAACTCCACAACTCGTGCCCATATTCCCTGAGACATGGTAACTGCTATGACCGCCTGATCGCTTATCCAGTGACGTCCCTGACGCTCACCAGCATCCCGTTTCCCTTGGCCAGACCTGCCCGAGCGGTGATGAAAATCCTGAGGCTTGACGCCGAGCAGGAGTGGTAGAGCGCACGTTCATTATTTCAACTTCGTCGATACCAGTCGCCAGCGGCCGTTAACGTTACCAGGTCGCGTGATCAGCCATCCGTAGCACGTTTGCCTTGAGAAAGCGAGCGTTTTCACCACGACAGCGATGCACGTTCTTTCATCTGGCACATCAGACACCACGTCTGCAACTTCGCAACATCGGCCGAACACGTTACAAGAGCCCAGCTTCAACATCAGGCCGAAATATCGTGAATAACCATTGCTATCTTCCTTCTCGACGATCAGTTACCAGAAGCGAAACGGCGTTCACTACGCAGAGTTCATCTGCTGGGTCATCAAATATCAAACATGAAGGTTACGAACTAATTCAGTTAAAGCAATGTCAGTTGTCATAACGTGTTAGTGATCCTTTCGAACAACGATGAGCACGACGGACCATTCGCTTCTGATGTCCCCGACCCGCTTAATGCTCGCGTACACGACGGACAGCTTGCCGCATTCACGAGTGCCACGAGCCGCACGCCTGGCGTTTGCCGAGTTTCGGTGTCGCCCCTGCGGCGCATAGGGTTACGGTAGCGAAGAGACGACTGCTCCTTTCATTTTACGAGCCATCATCACACCGACGCCCAGCTTTTGGCGGTGGTGAACCGCGGAGAATTACATTACGCATCATATGCGCTCGACCAATTCGCGATTTGTAACCGAGACGAAGACTGCCAACCATATCACCCTCCGACGGTCACACCCTTTCTTAGACCTGACCTCAGGCCCGTTTTTCAGTCGACGGTTACGACCACCACGGTTCACGGTCTGCGAATTATTCGGTTATTAGCGCCATCTTCGAAAATCCTTGAGATTGCACGAAAGTCGAACCGACCTCTTAATATCGCCCCGAGCCGCAGTGGCTGCGTGACTTGAGTTCAACGCCGATTGGGGTACTGAACTTTGCCCGAGTCAGCAATCGTCACCAGTCTCCGTTCGAGCTTCGCGCATCGTCGAGCCTGTGCCCGGAGGAACCGCACGCACCCTCCGATTTTAGATCTCACTGTCAGTTTTCGACGCAGCCGATTAGTCGACTGCTCAGATTCTTCCCCGATCGCATTCAGCCGCACGAAGAGCTGCTAACCATCGCAACGATTTGTTTATTCGAAATGGTGGTCTGCTTGCAGTAACCGGAGTTACTAATCCGCCCGCCGATGATCCGGTCATACTGTTTTGGCGCCGGGAGGACTTCATCTTTCCCTCCTTTAACGACGACCTAACAGCCAGACCAAGAGGAGTTCCAGCTCGCTCCCCTTCGTTTGGCCCACACCTTCAGTGGCCCGATTGCAGCCCGGAAACGGAACGGTTTCGGTTCAGTTGAACAAACGTCCACCCGATAACCACACCATATTTGAAGACGAACCCCAGGTTCTTCGCGAGTTTCAGCTGGACCCCTCTTCGGGCATAACGCCTGTCGGCCCGACACCCGGCCTGAGAATCACAAAACAGCGGCTCGATCGCAACCAGAACAGATAACACAACAGCGACTGACCGCGATCACGTAAGCGATGAACCGCGGTGCCCACTGAAGCCGAGAGGCCGAGCACCATGGCGACCGCCACAAACGCACAACAAGCGACACCCACTGATCGAGCCTCGTCAATTAGTTGATCTTTAGATTAACAGGAAGAAACTGTGCATAACTGCGGAAAATCATAACACTTTAAGAGTGAGATTACAGAACGATGAGAACGAAAAGAAGCAACGAACCGTTATTTGAATATTCATAGTCGGGCGAGATAGCGCGACCGAGCGATTGCATCAACACGAGAGTCACGTTCAGAACGCTTGCCGCATCATCACCGATGAGCTGGCAGTGGCTTAACCGGCAGCATCAAAGCCGGTCGCCACCGCAGCCTGGTGACAAGATCACCGTGCGCGACACCGTCAGCGTAGACAAAGTAGTCCACCGAGCGAGAAGTCTAAAGAATGGCGATGATTTGACGATCACTGTTTGCACCGTTGCCGAACACAGATTTCAAACGGTCGTAGTTTTAGCGACGGCGGCGAAGCGCTTGTCCCGACGCGCATTGCCCTGGCGACATCAACAGCGTCGAGCGACGTCGCATGGCGTCACGGTGCCGGGCGACGGTGCAAACACCAAACAGCAGGCGCAGAGAGGATAAAGAACAAAGAGACCAGACGCGCAGCTCGATGACGGAGCCATATTTTTATAGCGACGATGGCGGCACGACGGCCGGAACACGGAAGCTGTTGACCGTGTCCAGCGAACGCATACCATACAGGTTGCTTCATCATTCACGGAGGAGCTATTTGCCGTTTGTCTTGAAGTTCGCGTCTCGACGACGGTCGCCGAATACCTTCCGCTTTCCTTCGAATCTCTGACTACGTACACCGGTGCCCACCGGATCTGCGGCGACGCCCCTTCGTCGCAGTTGTCGACCCGCCGACGGCTACATTACTGAACGGTGGTTGTATCTCCGAAGGACGCAGCCGAGCGAGCGAGTCTCGACCGACGTCCGCACGCCGGAGCCAGCCAAGAGCAGCGCACACCACGACTGGCTCACCACGCCGACCAGCGTCACCGCCAGCCAGTCCCAGCACCACCCACGCGGCCAAACGATCCGCCACCGCTGCGCTCATGGAACGTCGCTCACCGCACCCACACCAGCGAGCCAGTGCCCACCATTCCGTACTGAGTCGATCCCTGACGAGAACTGTGAGGAGACGATCGCTTGCAATTATTTAACGAGATTAGCATCATTTGAATTTCGACGGATCAACATCAGCGGCCTCGGTGATGAGAACACCATCGATCTGGAGCGTCATCACCCGGCTGACGATTGTCCACACCCGCTGGCAGCGGTCGCCAGTTCCGGAAGCACCACCCCAACCGCGATATGGCCATCGGCTCCGCTGATGCGCTCAGCCTGCCTGACGGGTATTTGGGATCACGAAGAGTCATCATCTTCCCAAACTCGCTGCATCAGAACCGCAGCAACCGTCTCAGATTCCCCAGTCGACAGCTCTTCACGGATACATCAGTCCCGCACCACCGACGAGCCGGTCGAGAAGCCGATCGTCACCCAGCTGATGATCGCCGACCAACGAAAGCCGATTTCACCGACGAGCGTCAAGACCACAGTTTCGTGACGCCATCGACGACTCCAGCGGCGTCGGATTGACGCGACAGATTCACCGGCAGCACCAGTTCACCACGGTGACGAGCCGATCGCTCGAGCAGGCTCGGAACATCGCCGCAGCACGCCGGCATCACGTCAATTTGAATCAGCCTGGCGAGCTCACTGAAGACCGTTCGGATCAGTTCCTGTCGCGTGACCCAGCAACATCGACGAGACGACGGGCAAGATAACAGCGGCACTGACCTCACGAGTTAATCACGAGCGCAGCGATCTCGAGGCGCCATCATTTCCGCCGGATGACTGGTGCCGATTTCAGCCCGACCACGACAACAACAGCCGCGCAAAGCACAGAACGGAACCATGAGCGTCGAGTTGGTCATCGCGGTCGTCGGCATCCACAGCGTTTCGCTTCGAGGAAAGCCGAGACTTCACCGACTGGTCGTCGCTGGGGCACGGTTAGTTAACGTTCAGCGCCCGCGAGCAAGCCCCGATCACCATCCGATGCCAGTTTTCGCATCACCAGCGAGCCCAGTCAGCACCGACAGGTTGACGTCGTCCACAGTGATGGAAGCGATGTCCACCAGCGTCAAGTCTTCCTCAATTTATCCGCAACCTCAACCAGCCACCAGAGCCATAATCAGTTGGTCAACATAATCCTCTTCCTCGCGTTTGAGCCCGACGTCGTTTGTCGCATACGGGTGCATTCACCGATATCCTATCGAAAGATAACGATTTCATTGTCGCGAATCCTTTCTCTTAGTGAAATAGACCCAGCCCCAGCGGGTCATCGCCACGACGGTCATCGTTCATAGACGAACCGAGCGGGCAGCAGTTTATCGATTCAGCACCGCCCATCGTAGGCCAGCAGTTACCGCGGTTCCGAGGCGGAAAGCACTGGGATCCGTCAGCAGGCGCAGAGCGCGCCAGCGGTCATCACCCCGAGCTTCCAGCTCAGCGGTGAATATCCGGTCACCATCGTCGGCGCTGAAACCCCGAGCAACGAGCGGGCGAGCCGACCATGCCGACCCGATCGCCTGGCTGGAAAGCCCGGACGGAAAGACGGCGCAGCACGGTTCGTTAACGATAACGACCCTGTCTGCCGCATCTCAAACGACAGATCTGCAGCTCAATCACGCGAGCGAGCGCTCACGGTTATCTCGATAGCGGTCAGACGGCTCGAAGAGCCCAGGCTCACAGTTTACATCATCACCGTCGGCTTGCATCTGGACCACCACACGGAGCGACCAGAGAAGTTCAACGTCATCGAGCAGCGCGCCTGACGGAACTGCTTTCGAGGAGGTCAGTGACGGCTCACATCACCCAGAACCGGCGTGAGCACTGTCGTCGATAAGAGTTCATCAGCCTCAAGACACGCACTGTTGCATCTGATCATTTCTGGAAGAGCTGATCACAGGCGCCGTCTGTTGCCGCGGTTAACACGACGACAAGAAACGAACGGAGGCGTAGCGATCGTCAGGCAGAGATCACAGGGCGAAGATCTGGTGATAACCGGAATAACAGCAAGACGAGGTCAGTTTACCAGCGGCCCGATACCGTTACCTGATGCGCAATCAGCCCATGCTTCACCTTCGCCTGTCGCTTTACATCCGCAATCGGCCTGATTCACGTCGAGCCTGTCCTTTCTGATGGCGCTCATTCTCGCAGCGATGAGTTCTTCATATCGCCTCCTGTCGACTTCAGAAATCGCCGTTGGCCTTGAGTCCCAGCATGCCTGCGGCCTGGCCGACTCAACCTTCCAGCCCGCTCGTCGGCAGCTCAACAGTCAGCCTGGCGGTCATCGCAATTCAATTGCCCGAGGCTGTCGCGCCGAACCCGCCGTCACCATAGTCGGTTCAACCGTTATTCGGCGGCCCAACGACGAGGCAAAGACGCCAGCAGTATCAATCATCATTTCTCGATCGCGAGAAACCACGATAACCGAGGGTCGATGGAGCCACCACACAGCTACTGAGCCGCGCAAGTTGACGTGATCCGACAATGTCTTCATTTGGCGAGCGATCGACTGGCACCAGATTCTTTATCACCGTAGTTTCGCGATGATTACCTTGTTGTTATCGCGTGGGATCGATATTGACCGAATGTTCACAGACCATCACGCTCAGGTTTCGAGCACGATACGTTTCGGTCAATACCGCCGCGTTCAACCGCGACACCACTTCGCACACGAGATGATTGAGTCGAGTCACCGGTCGAAATGTAATCAACATCCGTCATCAGAACTTCCATCGTTTTCGTCATTGTCCCTTTCACACTGCGCGACTTTCCGATCTTCATCCGGAAAGATCACCGTCAGCCGTCGTCAATTACACAAGAGCCGTTTGCGTATTGGGCGAAACCGATGATTTTCATTCTTCAGAGTTTTCCACCACGCGATCCGCGTCCGTTTCGCCATTGCTCAAGAAGCACCCACATCGAGCACTGAAAGCCCTGACGAGAACGCCGAAATCGGGAGTTTCAGACTCGACTGGCTCATCTCAACGACTGTTGTGCCTACACCATCACAAACATCGCGATTTTGCGAAAGCATTCCCGCAAGAGTTATCGACGCACCGTGCCGAGGGCCCGGCATTCATCTCTTCTCGAACGTGATCGTTTGCTCAATACCGCGGTTAGCAACCATAGCGGCGACCGGTTGACGGTCTGTTCAACGATGCGGTGAAGTTTGATCACATGCATAACGTCACCATTAACACCTGGTGACCATCAAAGAGCGTCAATACGCCCATGACCAGAGAGCGCCAATCGCGCCACACACATATCCAAAGAGCGACCGAGGTCTCACACGACAACACCATTGGGAAAGCACGACGATTACAAATACAACGGCATATTCAACCGGAAGCGAAACCACACTATCATCGTAACGACCGTCATCTATCATCGACTGACCCCACGCATCAGCAACGAAGACGGATTTGCACACCGGCCTGCCTGCGGCCCGTCACGGCAGATGATAATGATACCCGCCAGGTACCAACAGTTCACGTGATCGAAGATGGCGAGAGGCCCCCAGAGCCGAGCCTTGTTCATTTCCTTTCGGGCGCATTTTTCACGACTATTGTCACGTCGAGACCGGTAGTCCCAACAGCACGATACGTCACGGGGTGGTGAAGAATGCAACAGAACGTTTATCGCGAGTACTCAAATTAGACCGTTAGTTTCACGACCAACGTCGTTCATTGCCGATGGAGGCATCGGTCGTTCCCACGAACACGATATCATCCGCCAGTTCGACGCCACGGCACGAAGGCAACTGATGTCACACCGAGGCGATTACCATTCGATGGAGCGCTCGATTAGAATAACGTCAGCTTTGACCTCTCGGTCGCTTAACATACAACGTTGGTCGTGTTATCGATCAGAAGTTGTCCGAAACATGATTTGTATCGCGGCGGCAACATTTGCATTAACGACAACACCGAGAACATCACGTCGCCATCTGATGCCCGCGAGCCGAGACGCGTATTCAGCATCAGTTCAACGAACGTACCGTTTGCCGGCGCATTCTCAGCGGGATCCGCTCGCTTCGCACGGCGGCCCGCACGAACACGCACCTTCTCAACAGTCGGAATGCGAGCGGGAGCACCAGCATTTCGCAGCACGGTGACACGGCAGATTGGTCCAAGCCGGCCGGATATTATCACGGGGCAGAGACGTTCGTCGGGTCGCGACCAATGAGTTTCCGGCGGAGTATCAATAACCACGTCTTTTCGTTACACGATAGATAATCATCGTCTTTAACGACGCGATGGCGGCGTTCGACGCCACAGCCCGAGCCGCGGGCACAGCAAGGTTGCGACCGATCGCCGTCATCAGGTGCCCAACAGCAGATACGGCGGCTGGGCGAGCATCACGACGCGCCCTCACGAGCAGTCAGACCAGGAACCCCGCACGGCGCTGCGTGAAAGTTCCCGAGAACAGAACCTGCCGTGAAGCCGAGCCACCGAACACCCTCGACAGCGCGACGACCGGGCGAGTTTGTGCCGAGCTGGAGCAGTCGTCATTACGATCACGCGTCCGATACCCGCAAGCGAGCCACGGACCGCCGATTAACCGCCAACCGCTGACGGCGTTCGCACGGTCATCAGCTGGTTCCCGAGTTATTCAACGAACAACCGCGACTGGTCAGCTGACAACATCTCCACTTGAGCGCGGTGAGCACCGTCGCTGAGATCGATGATCGATTCCGAAGCATCAACGCGTGAATATCGCGTTTGTAGTCGGGTGGCGTCAACTCACGGGAACGAGTTGCTTCCGACGGTGGCACCTGGCGAAGACGGCGACAAACCCCGCCAGTTGCACTGGCTGGCGGTAGTATCTCATCGACAGCGTCGACGGCCGATCAACAATGACATCAGCAGCGAGCCTGACTGCACTTTTCGCGAGCGACGACAGTTGCAGTGACTGAATTCACGACGCATCTGATCATCTTGACGTCGACTGAACGATTGCCGCAGTCCGTCAGCACTTGCCCGAACGATCTGCAGCTGCCAACATTGTGCAAACAGCAGTGAAAACACACTGGCCTGAACGCCGCGAACGACCAGCGCCGCCACTGCAGCACGGTCGGCTCATCCATGGATAGCCCACCGTGCAGACAGTCTGTCTCGATTGGTCGGTCACTCATTGCAAGCTCAGCCTCGACGCAGCGGCTCACAGTCCTCAAGATTGCATTCGTTCAACAGCGTGCTGGGAGCTCACTGTATCCTTAACCTTAATGAAAGTTGTCCGGTGTCGATTGCTCACCGAAATCACGAGTCTTGATTTGATACCTCCCGCCATCCGACGTGAACAGATCTGGGATTAAGACGGTCGCCGTCCGCAAAGACGCTGAACATTGTACCGATTATTTTTAGTACCTCTGAATAGCGTTACTGGCCCAGTCGAAGATCGTCAATCGACCCACATTGAGTCGCCATTGCGTCAACCGATCACACTGCTTGCGCTCGATTTTATCACAATGCAAATGATTAACGAAAAGTTTCACTTTATACCAAAACACTGGCATTTTTCGAACATAAGCTCACCGACCGCAGTTAGCCAGTTCAACATGAACCGTTAGTATAATTTAGACGGCAGCTTTTCGAAAAATCAGTTACTGCTCGATTTCACAAAATAGCCCTTTCGGAGGCCATTTTATTAATCCTAATTCCAGATTTTAATTATCTGGCACCGGGCGAGCTCGGCGCGGGCATTCTTGGCGAGGCTGGAGCTCATTGCCATTTCATCGATAATCCTCGACCGGTACGAGCGGCGCGACCGGTTGCTCGACGTCACACATCGTCGGCGTTAACACCGTTGCAGCGGGCATCATTCCCGCGCGAAGCGCCGGCGCGGACGGACGCGAACACGGCATCAACGACACGCCCAACACCGTGGTCAACATTTCAGCAGAAACACCATCTGGTCGGCTGTCAGGCCGTCATCAGGCCTCACGCCCACGGTCCGTTGGTCAACGGCGATCACAGGCCCGTCAACGTCACAGCATCACGGCCGCGGCCCACAACAGCGGCATCCCCATGACCATCCCATTCCCCGCCTCCACCCGTCACCAGCCTTCACCGTCGCGCGTCGCCTGTCGTCTTCATCTCGACGCCCTTCTGACGCAGCGTCACGCAGCCACGGTCGCAATCACTTGCTGTAAACCCATCCTGTTCAAAGTGGTTTGGTTTCGGCCCGTCGACCAGTCAACGCGTCCAGCGGACGACGCCGGGATCTCGACCCATCAGCCCAGGCAGAGTTCGATCACGTCAATACGAACCGAGTTTCAATATTTATTGGATTTATTCCATAATTATTTTGTAAGCCAAGATAAAGAAGTCTCCGCAGAGGGTTAGGCAGATCGCATTACGGTCAGTATTTCGTTTCAGGCCCGCATTTTGCCTGTTGTTCGAATACGTTCGACAGGTGCTGAAGAACTCGACGCGACGAACAATCCAATCACATAAACATTGGGTCTCAGCAACTCAAAATACCACCCGCACAGCATGAACACCTCATCAGCGAACATCCACTGAGTGGTTCTGCATCCATCCCTGCGGACAAACCGTCGACGACACCGTAGAATTCCAGATAACGCATCCCACACCGCGTTCCCTTCCGGCGCCCCTCGCGCTCAGCGCCTGAACAATGTGCATGAGCCCGCACAAGTTCGCAAACCGTTGATTCACCCTTTATCAAATGATTCTCAATTCGCTCACCACCCCTCGAGTCTGTTTCAGACCGAGGCATTGCCGCACGATTCCATCTCACCTGAACACTTTCAAGACGTTCATCCTGTCCGCCCTCTTATTTCGACTTCGTTCGTTGTCTTGAGAACAACATCATACTATGAGGTCTTCAGCCATGCCGATTTTCCTTCATCAACGCGCTCTTTAGCGACTTCAGAAGACACGGCGTATTTCCATTGATAGTTGAATATCAGACGGACAGGTCGATACCCTCATCGTAGACTATCGGCGATGACCATTGTCACCTTCGCCTTTCATAATCGCCTTCAGTTCAACCTACGTTCTCGATGGTTCTCCAGTGCGCATCAGAAACACGCACATTTCAGAAAAACAGCACAAGACAACGATTTCGAACGCCAAAACTTTCTCAGTCGGTTCCATTTCAACGACAATCATTTAACCGTTGATATCACGGCGACCCCGTTTCATAGAACTCCAATACCCGTCGCTTCGATCGTTCTCGTTTACTACGTTCAGCCCAGCGTCACCGCCGCGTCCCGTCGACAACAACATAAAGATACGATCGCATCCGGACCTTCCCGGCGATGACACTGCAGCACCACTTCGGCAAGTTCCCGCTTTACCACGTCACGAGCCCCGAAAGCGACGACCATCCACCTGGCACAATACGTCGATTCGGCGGCTCGTCTCGATTGTTATAGTTCGTAAACAGTCAGCACACGGAGGCGTGAGTGGTTATCACAGTTTTTCACCCACGACCAGGTGAACAGCAACGATTACAGCAGGCCGCACCGAACATTCGGCAAGACCGCGGAGCTGGCAACGATGTCAGCAAAGCCGAAGAAAGTCCGAACGCTTCAGACGGCGTCACCGAGAAGCCCCCAGACGTTCAGCCATCTGGTGACGTCACGACGGGTCTCCTCGGTGAGTCAGCGCGGCACAGTGATGTCTCGTCCGGCAACACGGACTCTGCAAAATCAGAGCGCATCAGATACCAGCGCGGCGGCAGTTTCATCCCGCCGCTTTTGACGACGTCTTCAACGCTGACGAGGTCACGTCTGGCGATATTTTTTCAGCGGCGACTTTACAACTGCGGAGTTCATTTGACCAGAGCAATTCAGCGTCTGGAAAGAAACCGACCTTAATTACAGCATGAACTTTCACACCGACCGGTGGTGCCTGGCGAGCTACTGGCCCGCCGTCACACCACCGTGAGCCGAGTGCCCAAAGGCAACCACTGACGTCATTCACCACTTTTCCGGTTGCCTTTCAGTCAACTACATGGGACGAGCCTGGGTAGTTCACGAGATCATTTATCAACGTCGGCGACATGGTGCGATTTGCCCAGTGACCCGATGAGCCAACCGTCACACCGCGGCCGTTGGCAGCCCGTCGGCCCGATATGGCCTTGAATAGTCCAGATCTGAATCTCCCGACGGCACACTTTCATATCATCTCCGCTCATCAGGCGAAAGACGATCTCACCAGAGGTTCGGCTCGGCGCACAATCTGACGGCCGGCTCTTTTAAATGATCGCCGTCGTACCAGAACACGACGAACCCTGAAGAGTTATCGAACCCAGTTTCGCGTCGACAGTCAATCACAACTTCGAGGAACGAACCCGTTCTCAGTCCGATATCGACGGAACAAGATCGACGGCCGCAACAGCATACCCATCCGACGGAGCGGTCAGTAGTCACGACTGCTCTCGTCTCGACCACCGACCCTCCCGACACCGTGAGTCAGCCCGAGAGCTTGAACAGGTCTGGTTTTTGCGACGACGGACCGACTCGGCACGCCTCGCCTCGCCCGAAACCGCAGTTCACGGTCAGCCAACGCACCCCACGAGGCGCCCGATTACCGTCATTGCTCGTTTTCCTTCGTTTTTACTATAATCCCTCAGAAAGCTACAGTTTTCAATTCATACTGGGGTCTGTCCTCAAAAGCCAACAGGCGATCTTCATTAGCTAACGAGCCAAACACGACGTAGCTCGCGAAGACCAGTCTTTCCGGTCGTTTTGTTTTGTCCGCGGCATCAAACGCCCCTGTCACATATCGACAATAACCGAACATCATACCGCCCGTAACCCGACCAACATTTCACCCAACAGCCTGCGCCCTGACCATCAACCTTGGTTCACCCGCAAGATTACCGGATTTCGGCTACGCGATCTCCGTCCGAGAGTCATATGACTTCATCTCAGCCATCGACCCTACCGACAACCCTACCGCGTCATATCCGAACCAGCATTCTCTCATCTGCTGCAGGTCAGGTACCTCCCAACCAGACCGGAGAACGTCGGCGTGACAACGAAGTTTCAATATTTCGCGAGCACCACGAATTTAGAACCGACCAGAACAATGACGAGTTCCATCAGGTCAAACACCGCGGCTGTTCATCACTTCTTGACGGTTTTACATTTGGCGCGGTCCATTATCGACGGCGATCAACAGCGCAGCAGCGATTCGAAGAAAGACAGATCATCAATGGCGGCAGGCCGCATCTTCACATGACTAACGAACACCAGCAAGCGCGCAGTTCGCCACACCCGATCACATCGCGATCACCTGACTTGCATTATCTATCACCCGAGCGTTGATACAGTCGTTACAGAGCAGTTTGATCACCGCGAACGGCAGACACCATCGCGCGAAGAATTCTGACAGAAAGCGGCGGCGCAACAGCGACGATCATCAATCAACAGGATATCGAGCGGTCTCAACATGCCTGACGGCCTCTCGATCTCAGGCTATTTTTACCGTGCGGCGAAGTCAGAGACAACAACATCAGCATACCGTCACAGGAAACACGGGTCGTCATTAACCGCCCCAGTCATCTTCAGCTCAGCTGGCAGAGCGACACCAGCGTCAGGTTCAAATCAGAAACCTCAGGAAGAATCACCGAAACAGATTACGAGGTTCACCGTTTTACCGTAGGCGATTGAATCGGACAACCGTCACGCCGACGAGAGGTTGTCGCGCACATGATGTAAGACTGATCAATTTCGCCCGGAGTTTTTCGCGCGAGCCTTCAGCAGTAGCCGTCGTTCTCCAGTTCACCGTCGCGGAGCTGTCTTCGCTGATTCTTCGATCATCGACCTGTCACGCCGACATTTCAGCAAACACGTTCACCGCGCGATCGTCATCGCACCATCACCACAATTACCGGGCGACTGGTCTCGAGCATTCAGATCACCTGTCTTTGTCAGAGACTGACGGCATCTCCTGCGAAACGCCGTTTTCTCGCTGACGTCAATTGCATCTCATGTTCGCAGTGACCGCCCGGATTTCAGGCAGTAAGTTCTGAATTACAAGACATCCGTCCAGATCGTGCTCAATGCGCAGCAAAACAGATTCACAGTTCTTCGCAATCAACCACACCTTTCAGAGCGACCAACCAGCTCTTCGCGATAGTTTCGATTTCAGGTTGCCGACTGGTCGATTTCGCCACCGCCCAGCACAGGCAATCTGAAAAGAATCATCGTTTCATCTTTCGTCTTTCCGTCTGTCAACGTCAACACGATCATTTTCACCAACCGTTGCCAGAATGAAGTCGATCATTTGGCTCAACACGATAGCTTTGATAAGCCGTTTTGAAGAGCCGCAGCACCGTCCAACGATACCACATTCAGGATCGCGGTGTTTAGCCTCAGTCCAGTCAATATCTCGAGACGCTTAGCTGGTCACGGAGTTTGCAGAAATCGTTTATCAGCGAGCTGGCACAAACAACATAATTAACATTCGAGATACTTCACGTTTCAGAGTAAAACGAGCAGGCCAGCCTCAACGACCGGCCGACCAACATGGAGACCGGCACCGGACGGGCATGAACATTCCCCCATGAGAAAAACATTTCCCTTGACCCTGCCTTGAAGTCTCATTCATCTCTTCACCTTAATCGGACTGATATCTTCCACAAAACCCCGCCCATATCACCCCGATCGTCGATTTGAAGATGCGGTGCAGACTGCGCGATCGGCCGAAGCGATCTCCTTCGGGGACTTCAGAACGCATCATGACCGCCGCAGCGATAAGCAACCTTCATCTTTTACGTTTTCGTCTTCGGATCGTTTGATGGCGATTTTACCTGAGAGATTATTTTCGAGATCGATAATCTGAATCCACCATGATCATTTAGGCCTGTTTGCGTCAGTAAAGGCTCAGACTTCCAGGTTTGCTCAGCACGAGGGCGGTTTTATGGCTCACGCAGCCACGCGCGAGGCAGCAGTGACGAGTTACACAGTCAGCACAACACCACCAAAACCCGTCGGCGGCGCGCACTGACCCGACAGTCGAGCCGCGCAGAATCACGACACCTCCCGAGCCCTGCACGAGCACCCACGGACGATTCCTCCCCGCCCCGACACAATACGCCTACGGAAAACGACAGCAACGATCAGCGAACCACCAACGACCGATGCCCACGCCCAGCCGCACTCAGTGGCTTGACACCGTGCGCGGGGTTCAGCCGGATCAAAGAACACGAAGAAACCGAAAACATTGCTGTCGAACCGGTCGACTTTCGGCGAGGTCGACAATCTCAACACCGGCAGGGCCCATATCAGGCCAGCCAATCGCGGCGCTTCAACGCGGCGGTCGCAGCGGCGAATAACATTATTTCCGTTTTGAGTAACATCCAACCAGAACACGACGGAATGGAATTTAGGTATTGCCGCGAAGACGTTGGCGATGGCGAGTAAGGTTTGCGTAGCCCGGACTGGTTATTGCTTCGATGAACTTTCAGAGTGTCTCCATCTGACGCAAAACCGAATGAAACGTCAGTCGGCGTTTTTGATACTGGGAAGACTCCACTGGAGACCACCGCGAAGATCACGACGTTAACCACGACTGGCGAAAAAGACCGATTTGATTAACCCTGACGGACGATATCGCGAGGCACGGCAGCCGAAGATCGACACATCATCAACGACAATACCATAACCCATTCTTCGTCTGCCCAGAATTGTGCCGAGTGCCGAACGGGCCTCATACTGCTCTCGACTGCACAAGCACCCCTTCGCCGGCAACCAGTTTTTGACCAACAAGATGGCACCGCAGAGTTAGCAGCAGCACCAGGTCATTTCAAAATCTGTGTCCACCAGACATCAAAGGCATCACCGCACCATTGCCCGTTATTAGCGAGACGACATCTCGTCATCTGTAGCAATTGCGCCCGACATGCCATCGGCGATAAGAGTCCAGCGCAGCACCAGTAATCTTCCATGGACCGCTGCCTGTTCTTTCGGTTGAGGACAACGATATCGCAGCTGTTCAAGACTTTTTCCGCGCAAGCTCTTCATTTGCCTCACGATTTCATCTGTTTTTCCTTTCAGACATTCGACAACCGCAATTTTTCCGAGCCCGGTCAAGTTTCAAACCCATACCACCGGGCCACTTAGTACGGAGGCGGTGCCTCATATTCACAACACTCAAACGTCACATCGGCGGCCTGAACATAATACGAGGCGCCAGTCCGACATTCAGCCGACGAACCGTATTCGCCATCGACTGCACCCAGCACAGTTCGGCCGCATCAGCACGATTGCCGATCGAACGGACCGACGGTCATAAACCAGACGGCGGCGGTGCCAGTGCCATCATCACCGTCTCCGATAGAGATTCCTGATCGATGGACCTCACCAACATCACTATTTTTTCGGGACAACACGTGAAATGATCAGGCACTTCGAGCGGCGACCACCACGCGCGAATGGTTGCCCAGCAGTGATCGATTTTGCGACGCGTCCGATATCTTTCTCGACTCGACCAGCCACTGCACGGCGATTTCCTCGACGGCAGACCAATAACGCCGAGTAACACAGCAGCGCGGATACCCGTCAGACAGCGCCGCCATCCCAGCCCATCCAAGATCCGCCCCACTCGGACACCTTGATTGACCAACAGCCGCCTCCTCGTTTCGTCGAGATCGCCGGCAACCGCGATCATCGCATGGTTTAACGACAGGTCTGCAGCGCAGCGACGCCACGACGCCCCCGCTTGCACCACCGGACACGGCAGACCGTTACCAGCGCGCAGAATGGCCAGCATGGTTTGAGACGGCCCACTGTCCGCGAAGTCAACCGCATGAGCTGCGCATTGCAGCCTCATAGCTCATTTTATCAGCAGTGAGTGCCATCCATAACAGCTTGTTTTGAGAATTTTGATACGCGTTCAGTTACCGCAACCAGACCGTTGCCACAGGCTGAATATCTCAGTTGTCTCCTCATCGTCTGTTCTTCGTCGACGACGATTGCGTCGAATACAGTTCCCTCCGGCACCGCGCCCACCAGCCTGGTCACGCTCCACAGACCCAGCACATCACGTCGCCGCATGACGTGAGCCTCGAGCAGATGGCGCGAATGCTTAAAAGCGCCAGCCTGCAGACAGCCGCAGCGGAGCCACAGACAACACGGACCTTCCGCCCGCGCACCGCATGAGGCACGGTCGTCAAAACATCATCGGGCGCATGGTTTCAGGGCCGCGTCACACCTCGCATTTCGCCCACAGCAAACAAAACATGCCGTTTACAACGAGTCCACGGCGATCAGACCAGAAGATCTCATTACCCTTCCCGAGACACTCGATCAGGCGAAATAGAACAACCCATCCATCAAGCATATCAATACCTGTCAGATTGCCACGATCACAGCCGATGAGAGGTCGATGCCGGAGCGACTGTCGATGTCGATTATCTAGTGGTCTCAGAGTTCATCGAGACCCCTTCCATAAAATCGAGTGAGGTTTTTGAGCATCTCCTTGAAGTTCTTCAATGGTTAGAACCAGCCAGCGACGGCAGCGATTCGGAGAATGACTGCCGGACGCGAACGAGAGTCCGTCAACCTGTTGAGGCAGGATCAAGGCCGGCAGCAGGCGCCGGTTGGGACAGCCAGGCGGCGCCACGGTCTCACGGGCGTACCAGATGCCGAGCGGTGAGCGAACCGTCATTACGCCTTCAATGTCAAAATATCTCGCGACATACTGGGGCGATACAGCCAGGGTGCAGTGATGTGCCAGAGATTTATCACCAGCACATGACGTTGGCCCACGATAGTTTTGGCGTTTTCTCGCCTCGGCCGGCAGAATTGAGCCTCAGGCGCCAGCGGCGGTCTGCCGCCTTCAGATCAGTAGCAACCAGTTGATTGTCGACGACATCATCCGATATTCACTACGGGAGATAAGTTTTCTCGAGAAAACACGACTTTCGCTCACGATGAAATGCCTCGTCAGCCCTAACGTCCGAACATAGGTTACAGTCGAATCACGTCACGAGCCAGTTCAGCGCCTGCTGTCACACCGCAACACGGTTCGCCGGCGCCCGTTACCCGAGGCGCCGTTATCGACGCTGACACAGGAGTTTGTCATTTACCCGATTTGATACCGAGCAGCATACAACACAGGTCATCACCATTTCGGTAGTGTTTTATTTCAAGACTAATTTCTGCGGCGATGACCCATCGGTTCGCTTACGCGGCGATATCTCTTCTGAAAGCAGCGCCGGCAGCCATCAGCGCATCAACGATCACCACATCGGCATGCTGACGGCAGCAAGACCAGTCACGAGCAAGACCGAATGGAACACGGCGTGACTTAACTCGCGCCCGAAAACGTTGGCACCGCTATCAAGTTCTCCGAACCGCTTGCGCACCTTCGACGACGCAGCAACACCGGCAACCCGCCATCGCCAGCGATCTGCCGATCGCGTCAGCGGCGATCCGGATTGTCCGCGTCCGCGATAGCAGCCACGTGCACACCGACACCCTCCTGCACAGAACCATTCAGCCTGCGGCCGATGACCCGAACATCAAGAGCAGCGATTGTCTGGCTGCCATCACAACCATCAATGACCAGAATCACGCGCGTTCCCGACAGACCTTCACCGACGAAGCCCGAACTTCCCGGCCGATTGGCGAGGCGAACATCAGCGATTTCGTAGAAGCGGAGTTGTTGAGTTTTCGCGGTAACTTTGACAACGTCGCGTCAGGAGCTGGCCGACGTGCAACGAGTTCGTGCGTCGACCACGCTACTCAAGGCAGCATTTGACTGCAGTCACCCGCGGTTTCCTCAATCAACTGATCAATGTCACATTTTCTCCTTACACCTCGACTTCATTTGGCTCGTGCCCGAACCCAGAAGCCTTAACTCAGCCGCCCGTTACAGCAATTGATTTGGCACGAGTCCCTCGACTTATTATATTACCTGATTCAGTTCGTCAACGTTATTCCAGCCGGAAGAGATAACGGCGTTCGATCTCCGAGGCCCGGATCCGATTTTAATGACCTTTCTGGCAGTATTTGACGAGCGCCCAAACGATTGGTGAAAATGCCAAAATGCGATTAAATGGAATGATGAGACCACCGCCGAGCCCGGATCACAGAGCGACCGCCGACATTTAAAGAACACCGCAATGACAGACAGGCGATCCGGGCACGGCGAGTTCCCTGTTTTAGATATTCAGGTTGCGACATATTAACATATTTTCGATATTTGGTCAAGTTTCAACAAAGGAATCTTGCGGTCTTTCATTATTTTAAGTTTATCGTCAGCTCGTTTTGAGTTTACCGACGAGTCTGGCCTCACCATCACGCGGTGCTCGATATCCCATGAACATTAATTGATGTCGGCAGTTATTTTCAGACTTCATACCGCAGTTCGTTTGCTTACATCACCGCCCGTTGCCCATCAATCCTTCTTCCGCATCAGCGCGGCGGAGCTGACGACGGTGCCCGCAGTTCCCCCAACCGCTTCCGAACCTCCGTCGATTCCAGCCTGTCAGCCGAGACCCGCGCACAAAGAGCCAGTCATCCGCCTGACGGATTTGTCCCGACGAGAATCAGGACAGAACGCCCCTCGACCATCAACGATCGTCCCGAACCTCCTCGTCCACCACCAGCCTGCCGGCGTCACGACACTGCCTGAGTTCCCATAGTGCCCAACGACCTCCGCCTCATCTCCTGGGAGAACGTCAACCTCAGCCCAGCACACAGTTTCACCGGCAAACCAGAAGAAGTTCGATCAGCGACGTTCGTGAACGACGATTAAAACCCGACAAACCGATGCGAGCCGTTTGCTTTCATCTTCAGCGAAGACCACCTCTGCCCCTCTCGCCATCGCCTTCGTCGACGACGACCATCATCCATTTCATCGCCTGCCTCACTGCTCACAGGCGGGCGCGATTGCCCGATCGCCGGTTTAGCCTGGGTCCTCACGTTTAACCCCGAGACTTCAACGTCGAGTCGACGACGTCAGCCGCCAGCCTCCATCCGCGAAACACCCGAACGCCCGACAAACAACACGAACGCACCTGGTCTGTGACGGCGAAATACAGGCCCACAGCACTGGCGAGGTCGTCAGATCACCAGACGCCTGACCAGACGTCTGACCTCGATCTTCAGCATGACCTGCCTTCCAGTTAACCTGAAGATCCTTCCGGATCATGGCGATGATTCCTCGATCTGCAACGGACATTCCCTGTAGCAACTATCGACTATATCATGGCGTTGATTCACTCAGGGCGACCGTGCCAGGAGCCACCAATTGCTCAACAACAAAATCAGTATTCAGTCGCGACGGATCGTTGCGGGAGGCACGCATAAAGAACGTCGCTCGTGAGAGGCGCGCCGGGCTGATTTTGGAGCCAGGATATCGGGGTCGAACAACCGTTTCAATTCCTCACGACAGAGGTTAACGAGTTTCTGCGGGATCTCCGACGATCAGCGAGTCGCCGCGCCACTTGAGTCGCAGCCCAAAACGCCGACAACGGAGCAGCCGTCATGATCACGGACCGCCAGGTCGCCACAGGTCGGCAGCAAAGCGAGCCGTGAGCCCGCCGAAAATCTCGAGCGTGAAGCACTGACGATCGAGTCGCCCGCGGCCGGAACAGAGCTGGTCGACCGAGCGCCCAGAGAACTCCGCGTCGCTGCGACAGCCTGCGAGCCTGCAGCCTTTCAACCGGAGACATTCACCGATTAACGTTGCCCGCCTGCATGATTTTTCAGCGCGACCGAGCCTGTTGAAATGACGGCGCTTCAGGTAATTGAACCTGAGTTTTCCGAGTTGATATTGCATGGCAGAACGTTCATTACGACTTCATCCTTTGGTTAAATTTGGTAAACATGAAACGGTCATCGTTTTGTCGTCTTCATTAAACGATAACGGCGCCACCGAGCCAGCCTGAGCACCGCGAGCGAGGTCGACCACCAATAACCCCGTGAGCATACGATAGTCGATGCGCGAACGGTTTTGCCTGATGCCGCCCTCCGCTTGCTCACCGTCTACGGGTGCCTGAGCCGGTCAGCACCGTCCGAGTTCTGGCACACGAAGACCAGCCGAGCACCGAGATCGCCCCGCCTGCAGTTGTCGCCGGCGATCAACACCATATTTTCGGGCGATGGTCGGAAAACGGACATCCGCCGTGATGCTTTCCAGAGCTTTTCCCGACCGGTAACAGAGGCCGTGCGAGTGGCGATGAACCGAGAGCGGCGGTTGCGCTCACTGCCCCTGATTTACCCATTTCTGTCAGACCATGTCTTCAGAAGATCGGCTCCACTTTGTCGTCCCGAACCACGCACTGGCACCGATAGCCCTTTGCCAGTCTGCAACGCAGAATGCGATGCCGATCATCTTCGATTGCCAGGGCAAAAGAAGAGCTGCGATTTCAGGATGCCACCGCCGCCGTCTTCCGGCTTGTCCGTTACAAAACCGCAAACAGCCGCGCACCAGAAACTCATTTTGACCACCTCCACCTCTCACCATTCCACGATACCAAACGTTTCAGGGTCACATTTGAACTGCCCAACTGCGGGCCCTGGCGGGATCGAGGCGTCAACGGCATTGCACTGTTTCGCCTCCCTCATCCTGCTGCCAGCACCCGGACACCATGGTCTGTTATCACAGATTTTGCATCTCCAGGTCTCGACCCATAACCTCCAGAACGAGGGTCGGCCGGGCAGCGAACAGACATGAACGGTTCCCAGCGCCAGCGCTCAGGCAGCCGAGCATTTGTGGTCGTCGAGCATTTGTGGTTGCCGAAGGTTACTGCCCTTCGCCTGAGCCCATTACCATCGTCTGTTCGTTAGCCAGCGATTTTGTATTAGATTCCGCATTATCTCCGATTTGACTCCAGAGGAGTTGGGCGGCACATTACAGCATTTAGCAGCTTCATCGTTCAGAGCTTTTCGTCACCCACGGCGTCACTGCATTTCGTTTGTCAGGAGAGTGAGTCCGCACACTTAACCTCAGAATATCGTCATCTATCGCGCGTCGAGACCATCACCTTAATATCAACGGTTATTTGAATCCTTCCGCCGGAAAACACCAGTTTCGAGTTCATTTCTCAATTCATCAGCGTCATTTTGCGTTAGATTGAACAAAATGGCACGAATTCCGGAAACACACGCCAACGACGCCCCTGCTCATCATTTTCGGCGGAAATAACTGAGGCATCAACAGACCGAGGGCAGTTCACGAGGTTGCTCCGAGAGCAATTGCTCTTTCACCAATCCTTGCTGGGCACCCCTGGCTCTGGAATCGGCGTCGCACGGAACAGCCAAAGATCACCACGGAAGCAGCCCTGACCATCGCCGATAGTCTGATCTCTCATGATTGGTCGAGGCGAGGCAAACCTGGATATGATCCCACTTTATTGAATTTATTAACGCGAGGCAGTCACAGACGATCGACGCGTCAGCCCAGGAATGATGATTTTTCACCGCCTTTCCCCATATTTAATTGCTGCCAGATCGAGCGGATGAGCCATCATCATCAATGGCCGAAGTCAAAGAAGACCGGTTACGTCGCACCGAGCATCAATGCCAGTGATCGCGATTGATGAAGACGGTCCAACGGCCGTCTGAGGTTACGTTATCTGCAGCTGCGGCAGCGCCGTTCACGCGAGCCTGTCGCAGCGTGCACCCCATTGCGCCCACACCGCGACCGCAGCCGATTCCGCAGTTTCGGTCCGTCAGGCACCGTCAACCCGTTCAGGTCATCTATCAGCGCCACTTCGACGCCCGCGCAGTAACCAAACGACCAGTAAGTCAGCACCGTCTCCCCTGATCTGCATGAATCGCCCCGACAAACGCCACAGCGGATCTTTGTACATTTTCATCCCGGATGGAATCACCGCCGCCATCACCATCAACCGAGCTGGCGATACGTCCAACTGGAGGCCTTAGTCTGATCGCATCCCGGAAACAGCCTGGCAGCCGAGAGCGGCGGCGGGTCGTCGCCGGATTACAGGTCATCGTCGTCGATAAACCTTTACGAATCATACGTATGCCATTAATCACAGAGAGCCGAGGCACCCGCGCCCGCCTTGTTGTCTAGCTCCCGAGGGTGGCGAGCGATCCCGCGAAACCACAGAAAGGACGGACCGTATCTGGGCAATCACGACAACACAGCATGTACGCCGGAACGGATGGCGCCTTCGAGCCTGAAGCCACACACCAGCGGCCTGGCGGTCAGTTGCGTCTGGTCGAGGTCCGGCGTACGATGATGGCCCAGCAGCCGGATGCGGCCCGAATCCGGATGGCACGCGCCGTTTTAGCCACCGTCCACCGCTGCACGCACACGCGCCCAACATCAGCATCACCGAGCCCGTCGCGGCGATCCTGATCGCGTCCGGCACGATGATCTGCTTCTGCCCCGAGCAGCGATCGAGTCATCGTCAGGCCGGCATGGAGAGCTGGCAGGCTCAAAAACAGGTCCAGCGGCAACCACGGCCAGGCCACAGTCGAATGCAGTGGTTTTCCCTCACATAACGAAGTCTGACACCATATGTTGCCAGAAACATTATCGACGATCGCCTGTTCGAGGATTTTCAGGAGAGTAGCTACCATTTAGCAGCCTCAGCACCACCATATGAAAGGTTAACCGTGTCCGCCCGAATGAGGTAGTTCTTCGAAATCTCTCATCTGAATCGGGACCCCTGGAACATGATCGATGCCTCGGCACTCTACGCGCTTTACATCGGTGCCCACCAGCGACTGGTCGGCCTCCCGAGGCATCACGTGAGCCGAGTACCGTCGCAGCCTGATCGAGATTGATCGCGGACAGAGGAGCTGCCATCCCGATCACGCCTACACGATCATCTGCGGCAATCACCAGAACCGAAGCACTTCAAACCCCGATTCTGACATCCGCGCCGGGTGAATCGTGATCCGTACCAACAAAAACGGTCCTGTATTTTACAGCCTCATTCAACGCCTGATGCCCTGAGTCGTGACAGCATCCAGATGTTAAATAATCCCCGCCCACGAGCCTCACGAATGATGAGGTTTGTATCAGCGATCTCGCTCAAACAACGACAGAGCCAAAGCCTCATAGCAGCGTAATCGGGCATTCACCTCATCGCGCGCAGATCTGCGCGAGAACGCGCGTTACACAGGTCTCAAGGCTCTCAGTGAGCCACCCCAGGAAGCCAATCAGGCCATAGCGCCGTGAACATTGCGGGTCAGGCCCACCTGGCCTCAACATCAATTAGTCCGGGACCTTGCCAGACCGTCCAGGCGGTCAGGCGCGGACAAACACGGCCCGATCCGCATCAGGGAGTCGATTTGCCGGCAAATTCCCCGATTACGGCCACCGCCGCTTCCGTCCACCCCACAACACACCAGCCCAGCGACAAACAACGCAGACGGCGGAACAGCGGGATTTTGCATCGCGATTTCACCGATTGGTTCCGATCACTTTTCATCCGTCGATTTCATTGCCCGATCGATAACCAGTGGTTCGACAGCTGGTCCCGCAGGGCAGCACCCTCATGTCTCGATTCTTGCCGAGTCAGCCAATCATTTCGACACGAAACAAAGACCTGATCCTGGGCACGATTGCCTTTCACCAACTTTAGTGACTTAACAGCTCTTTCTGAGGGTCTTCGACGGAGTTTTGCTCGATTTTGCGCGAATTAGCGGATTACACAGCCGCGCCGAACATGCCGAGGAAGACATCTTTTTCATTTCAACCGTCGTTTCATCTTGTTGATAGAGGAATCTTTAAACCCGAACTTTTTTACCAGAGCCTCGTATGATTTCATTTTATTTTCAGCTTATCGTTTAGCCCGCTTCTGAGATCGACGAGTTTCTGCGAGTGCCGAGCCCCAGTAGCTATCGATTCATCATTGTCCTTCGAATTAAAACCGACGCTTTTTATCGATTTTTACGTTGTGCCGACCGATTATTTTCGCCCAATCATGAGCGCAGGTCCACCAGGCAAGATCCCACGTTGCGCGACGCATCCGCCCATCGCACTGACCGGCCGTCCGAACCACACCGAGTGAGACCAGCACGACCAACACGTCAACGACAAGAAAACGTGCCACTGACAAAAACACACAGATTCATGAGACCATGAGTCTGACCATCTCATTATATTTCTTTCAAATCATTGTAACCACTGAATGGCAGACGGTTAGCTTCGATTTTATCAGCCCAGAACACCGATTGGCCGATGACCCCAGACCACCGCTACTTGATCGCGTCCAGCCCACCCGCGCCGACCCGTCAAACCACACGCCTGGCAGACCGGCGAGGTCGTTTCAACCACTGGTCTTCGTTTTCAACATATCGCCGTCCTCATGCGGCACCGCAACCGGTCCGTCCAAAGTTCATTCAACCACCGAACATCGTCAGCGATCACGAGTGAGATTCGACGGAGCCCCTCCCACCCCGCCTTCCACGACGCCGAAATATCATCCTCGTTCATTTGGAGGCGGATGACAACACATTTACCGAGTGGACCTCACATTTCTGCGCTGATGCACCGTGTTTGATGTCCCTGCTGCCCAACGATCAGAGGCGACCGCGCCACGTCAGCAGCGACGACAGTTTCGCCCACGGACGCAATACTATCATCGCAGCGAGATTGATCCCAACCGATCACGGTAATTTCGACACCGAGGATGGATTGGTCACTTTGAAGTGATTTTAATGATTAACGGCACGCACCAGACGGTTTCGCGGCCACACACATCCTTCGTATTCTGCGGCATCATCCATCAACAAATCAGAGCACCGACGGTTTCGCTGGAAGCGATCGCCGACGCCCAGATAACGACTGGCAACAGCGAGTCGCTGGCTCACACCGTCCGACCACATTACAAAGACATCCCCAGCTCTGGGCCGGGCGAACAGGTCATCCAGACCATTCCAGACCCTTGAACATCGACGCAAGCCGACGGTGAGCCCAGCGATTTCAAGAAATTTCGCGAGACGGAGTCCCCACGCCGTGCGTCACGCGATCCCGCTGATGGGCGGTCTTTTCATTCGGTATCCTGACGAACCACATCGTGACTGACCAAACACCGCCCATGTGAGATCCCGGAACATCAACGAACGAGTGGCGACCGCTGATCTACCACCGGTTTGCAACGACGGTTCACGAACCGGGCGACCGGCGGAGAACCCGTTAACTCCATCGTTAGATCGTCGATCGAGTGGAGACCGAGAGAAGGACTGAACACGGACAGGCGAGCAACCACGGCCAGGCGCCAGGCGATTACCCCTGCCCGCAGAAGAGCGGCACCGATAACTGCCATGCGCGACGTTCAGGCTGCGAATTTCGCGTGATTACCGGCGTCTCGACACCAGCAGAGCCGACGACGACCGGCGCTGACCGAACCGGTAACACGCAAACCAGCCGAAAGTGCGCAACACCGCAAGATTTCAGCGGCCATCGGGCATTTTAGTTTTGCACACATCCATCATCTCATTATTCCTTTATTACCTTAAACACGACGTCATCGCAGTGACGAGGCGTTGCTCGCCGAACTAGCAACCGAGCAACGACCGCCTGGAAGAACCTCGCACGACCGAAGACGATCGTCAGAACCGATCTACGCAGTCGACCTTTCGACGACAGTTCGAGGAACACTGACAGTTCCAGATATCTGATTCTGCATCCCCTTGATTGATGACCAGCCTGGCGCGTGGCCGATTCCGAAAGATCGAGGCTGGTCATGGATTCTTCCTCATATTTAATCATCGTGAGCGAATGGCGATCCGCGACCGCGAAGACGTCGACCGGAGCAGCGAGAAATATTTGATCATCGTTCGAACACCTTCTCCAGCACCATTTCAGATTGCCTCTTCGAACAACAGCGCCTGTACCCAGCCCAAAGACCTGAGTTCACACCAGCCCAGCGGTTACCGCCTCGCACAACACACAGCAACATTATATTTGATTCCTCAGCACAATATATTCATTTTGATAACCGACCCTTCTCGGGTTCAATATTATCACCTTGTCGCGCCCGAGTCACGTTGTCAATCACGGTTACTGGCGCAGCTGATCGTCCGACGAAACATGCGCCAGAACGCATCCATTGCCAGCAGTTCAGCCGCATTGGCAGACGGCAATCATTTACAGCAGTTTTAATCCCGTTCATATCAGCGCAGAGGCGACGTATAGTTTTACCGAACCGCTCAAAAATCACGCCTTGAACCGCCCAGCGGTGACGGGTCGCCCGCCCGCCGAACCGCCGCCCATAATGCCGCCCATGCATATGGCGATCTCACGAGCAGCCGCAACCTGATCTCGTTCAGACCGTTGTTTGCGCCGGATAGTCTTCCGTTAGCCAGATTTTGTTGATGCTCCAGAGCTCATAGCGGTGCCGCATAAAGTCAGACAGTGAAACCACCGGCAGTGACAGGTTCCTTTCTCCCGTCACATTACAGCCAGAGCATCTTCAGCAATTGGCAATAACAAAGAAATACCGCCCACCGCCAACGACAGTTCGCGCCACAGTGCGTTCGCACATTTCAACCATTTCGACACCACCTCGTTCCGTTATCTTCGAAGGCGACGATCCCTTTATATGTCGTTAGCCCGAGCCTGTTGAAGAATAGCCCCGCGTCCATTTATTTCCGTTGCAGTCGCCGGACCTTCATCGTTACGATCGCGCGCCGAATCAGCTAATCAGAATCAGTCTTCAGAGATCGATCGTTAGACCTTTATATTATAACGACCACGCCCATCAGCGCTGACTCACGAGGCGTTTTCCCCGGAATCAGCCTGGCGGTCACGGAGTGACGCCTCCTCGATTTAGGCCATTCATACGGGTCGAGCCTCAGGTCTGAAACCTCGCCTCGCTTATCGTGTTTCACAGCGCAGTAAATTGAGGGTTTTCGCCAGCAACGATTTTAGCCCTGGTTAATAACTAATGGCACCAGTCGCGACAGCGGCGCAGTTTTGCATCGTCTTCTGCGCCAGAGCGCCATGATCGCACCCCGATCCGTCTCGGCCTGTCGGCACAGGGTCAGCTTCCGTCCGTCGAACATCAGTTCGCACCTCAGCCGATTCTTCAATCTCCACGATCGGTTAATTTCGATCTTCACCATGCATCTCGTTAACATCTCCGACGTCGCCGCTGGTCAGTTAATCAAAACAAACAATCAACAGCAATGCGTCTTTGCGTTCTCAGTTCACCAGCCCAAAACTGGTCGTTCGTCGCCAACGGCCCAGCAATAGTGACCGTCCGCATCAATATTCACCGAAGCAGTTGTTCATTCACCGCATATCTGACCGTTGAAGGCAGTTCCCAATCGCAGCTTGAACTCGACATCAACAACTGGCTTCACGACGAACCATCCCCGTAAATAACAGATTTACCGGATTCATCGTTCCAGTCGTTTCAATGTCATTTTCGACCTGGTTTCAAGACATTGAATCAGGATATTTTAAATTTTCCGACTTCCGTACTTTCAGGAAAGCTGTTAGACGACCACTGTTACATGCGCATATCAACACGCACGAACATTCACCGCGAATTAACGAACAAGTCCACACACAACCAAAGGCGCAGCGGAGAGTTGAACCCGAGAATGCATTCATTGTTGTGACTATCTCATCAACGCATCGGTTGGACCGTATTTATATTTTCTTTTCTTCAGTCTATCTTTCATATTTCGACGAGTACTTCTGGCGACCGGTTCGAGCAGCCGAGCATTTGATTTGCGCTCGCGATGGCGGTTTACCCGCGCGTTTGCGCAGACGTCGATTTTCTGCTTGGTTACCGCGTCTTCATGCCCGCTACTGAAGCGACATGCCGATCCATTGAATCGTAGTGCCGACGGAAGTTATTTTCCCGGTTCACCGTCATTCTCATCCATTCCCGGTTACACATACTGTTTCGTTTCAGTCTTAATGAATATTATTTAGATCGCAAAATGAGCTTGCGGCGCAAGATTCCGATCGGAAAGTTGTAGTGTAGTACTTACCTTATCGAGAACCAGATCCTGTGCCGGGAGATACTAGTTTCAGGTCGTTAGTGTCCGCGTTTGTGGCCGAGACGAACATGATGCCTGGAGCCTTCGCCACGACAACTCAGGTTATAATCGCGGATGGCTCGCAGCCGGCGGATCCGGTGACAAGCCTGGCGACCGGCGCCCTGATAGTGCCAAGCTCGTGAGGAACACCCCAGACAGCGGAGGGTCGCCGTAAACATGAACCTCGTTAATCATCGCCCCGCGACAGCACCGCCCACTGGCAGCAGCAACCGTTTGCAAGAACTGCAGCAAAGCGAGCAACGCCTGGCTACCAGGTTCAATCACGTGCCCACCGCGGAAGGCCGACTGCACCTCACGCCTCGCTCAGCGTGAGTGCCAACCACACCGACCAGCAGCTCATCCTGACTTGTCAAGGTCCAAATCAGCAAACTCACGAAAGACACTGGGAGCTTCTAAATCAGCTACCCACCGTTCGACCATTGTTATTCGAGTTGTGATGAACGCGCACAAAACAGTGAAGTGTCGACTTTCACATCTTCAACATGTCGACCACCCCTTGTTTTCAACAGTTCATGGCAACAGTTGATGACGGCCACGGTCAACCGCCGCCTGTGCAAGCCGCAACGATCCATCATCTCCAGCGACGCGTTCGACAACTTCAGTCGACCGTCTTGGCAGAAAACAGAAATCCCAAGATTGAAAAGTTTGAATCCAAGAAGTGACAATTATCCCATTCTCTTTAGAATGGCGTCGAGAACGATTTCTCAATATCGCCCAACCCCTCTGCTGCCCATTCACATGAGCCCATTACCTTCAGCTAATGCCAGGCCACGTGTTCCCCGCCTGAGCGACAGCGGTCTCACATCACCCCAGCACCGGACAGTAAACGTCAATTGCAAACCAGTTTGAGCAGAAAAGACCCGAGTGCGACGATTGGTCTGACCTCGTGCACCACATCATAAGCAGCTGACGCCGCGACCACGCCCCGTCATCGGGCGCCAGGCACAGGGTGTATTTGCGCTCACACAGTTCGCTTACCATCACGAACAGCCTGGCACCGCATTATTTTCACATCATAGGCTGCGTAGTCTGTTCGATTCAAAATCCCGCCCAGCGTTTGTTCGCGGCATTGGAGTAACAGCGTTCAGCCCTGCGGCGCCACGAAATTCTGAACACAGAGTATCTGTCCGTCAATAACTTTGATTTTGAGCCAGTCGACGTACATGGCCTGTTTGTTCACGGTGGTTCCGTATCAGAAGTTCTTCGGTTTCTCGTTAACCGCACCGTATGCCTGGCACGAGACGGAAGAGAAAGTTGATCGCACGCCCGTATAATCGTTCGACCTCGCCGACCTTCTGACGGCCGACGAAACGACGCACCCATCACGAATCGCGGCTTCTCATACGAGCATCAAGTGTTTGACCAATCAGTGAGCAGGGCCACGCCCAGAACCGGTCACGTTTACATCACGAATCACTGACTTCAGTGTCTTCATTGCTGACCAGCCGCGGAGGTTTTGTCACATCGACTTCGCCATTTGGCGGCTAGCTCGAATTTGATGGTCAGATATCTCCAATATCTCAAACACGTTGTGGATTGAGATAGAGCTTGATCAGTTGTCAATTCTGGTTCCAGGCCGCATTTTGTCCAGTTTATCCGATCATCTCGAGACGAGCGAGGCTCACCTCGCATCGGATACAGGTCATCAAGACGCTTTGACGATCAGCAACCGAGCCGAATTCACTGATTGAAGCCAGACCAGCCAGGCCCGACGCCTCGGGAGCCAGGCAGCCCAGGCCGGTTTTCAGGCCCCAGCGTCTGCCGGTCTTCCCGCACGGCACGAAGAAACCGCGAGCGCAGTGCCTTTAGCCCCGGCGAACAGCTCGCCTGCCGGGTCAGCAACCATGCAGAGTTTATCGGCATTCGCGAACGACGGCCGTACCACCACATCATGCTCATTAGCCGCTGCTCGCCGGAAAGATGGCGAGAGTCCGAGAGACCAAAAAACGGATAGAAACGAACCGAGGGAATTCGATACCGCGTGAACTCCGACGCCTGAGGAACAGATAGCACGATATTTTCACGATTTCGTAAACGCGCCGCCAGAACTACATCGCTTATTTTCTCGATCAGCATCGCGAGGTTACCGAAGGTCGAATATTCGCCCAGCGAACGTCTTCAATGAGGAATACTACGTTTCAGAATCGCTCGAATATTTTCCGTTCATTACGGGCAGGTCCAGGTTATTCTCAGCACGACGACGGCCCGAATATTCCGACGCTTATGTTGAAGCCGCAGTCATGTTGTGCGTAGAGTTTTGATCAACATCACAAAACCGGCCGACATCCAGCAGCCACAGCCGCACCGTCAGCAGCGAGCAAGAGGCAACCGCCGGCGCCCCGAGGTTCTTGAATCCTGCCTTTGCCTTTGACATCCGAAAGCAAAGGCACGGCAGCACGTCCCGAGCGAAATAGTTCAGTGACGGACTCGGTTGCCAGGTCTGTTCTCAGTCCGCCCAGGACCATGCGTACCGCACCGAAGAGGAACGAGTTTAATACGCCGAGTCATACTGGACCCAGGTCAATGTTTTTCAATTACTTTTTATCCTTTAGACTTCGATTCTGCATACAAGACCTTCGATCGCGATGCTGGGGCATGAGTCCAGCCTGAAAAATTTGATGCGGCTCCAATTCCGGCATGGAGTTCACCGACCGGAGAATCTTACTATTTCACCACAGATATTAGCGAACCGATTTTTTAGTTAATCGAGATCTCTGAGTCGATTCAATTATTTGAGAGCGTCTTCATATTTCAGGATACGCGATCAGGAAGCGCCGATCATTTTACGAAGAATTTTTCGAGACCGATTTGTTTTAGCAACTGTTTTTCATATCACGCGACGATACCCGCTGCGTCGAGGAGGACAAGACGAGACGGCGGCCCGAGGAGGTTCATGCCACCACCTGCGCGCAGATTGCAACTGCCCACATATTCCCCATCATCTGTACTTGCCTGATCAGCGACCCGGCACACCAGCACTCCACTTTCTAACGTGACATTTATCATCGAGCAGCCTGATGCCTCGTCCGATGGCTCAGCTGAAGTCCAGCCACGAACGACGCACAGCCTTAGCTCATTGCTATCCCGTCTCGCCCACGCAGCCTTCATCGCCCGGTATTTTCGCCTCCGGTGATTTCAGTTCAATCAGCCATCCGCCCGCACCAGCGAGCAGGGCCTCGACCGCAGGTCTGTCCGCCTTAACGCGGGTCGAGCGCCAGAGCCTGAGCCCGGCTTTTCCAGATGCGCCCAGCGCCGAGAAGATGACCTGTTGTTTAACTCGATATCGCCATTTTATACCTGCCCTTCATATTTCGGTCGATATCGCCATCACCGTTTCATGATTACGACACATACATTTCAGACAGACCACAGATGTGCGTTATACCAATATCACGGCTCAACCATTTTTCCATCGTTGCGGTTTGCGTTAACTCGATCAGAAACATAACGTGGCTTAACCACACCACCAGGTTAGCCGACGGCACATCCCAGACACCACTACGTGAACACGTCCGCCGTCCCCGTGAACTCAGGTGAGCCTGTCTGACTATAAGTCTCACCGCGTCCCAGAACACCATCAACGGTAAGCGCAGATTTTTCGTTTAATGCTGGGCCGAGCGTACGACAGACCGTCATCGACACACCGCACAGGAGCACAAATTACGCACTGCCCATCAAGACTGAAAATACATTCATCCTCACCCACCACCACAGGCATGAAGACCCAGAGACTCAGTTTCATTGTGGCCCAGCTCACGGTCTTCATCATCACCTCAACATAAACCTCTTTGCGTTTAAAAGTGATTATTGAACGGCGAGAACTGAAACAATCAATCATCAGCGGCAATATTACAGGCGGAATTGCTGCTCACGAGCAGTGCGCTTCACTAGCATATTCAACGAGATTAACATCGTTGTTCATCAACCGAGCCCGTACCCATCACGATGTTGAAGACGAGTTAAAGTTACGAACAGCGATAAAACAGAAGCTTCAACCACCGGGTCACACCACCTTACAGCGAATATGACAGAAATTTTACAGGTCGCGCGATTTTATGCGCCCGTTTTAAACGACGTCATCTGGCGACCTTGTACCAGCTCAAAGCGATCATCAACGTTGTTTATTCGTCATTACAAACAGCGAGCGGCGCGTCAGGCTCGATGATCCACAATCTGTTTGCGTACCATCTCGATTCACCGCGGTTCAAAAGACCGCCAGCGTCACTGGCAAAGTCATCCGTGAGCCACACAGAAGTTCGTTCGCCAGGTCGCGAATCACACCGCCACCACCGACGCCCAGATCCAGCAGGTTCGTCACAGCCCGACGAAATTTCGCAGATGCGTTTGTCCGCCAGAAGATGGCATTTCATCAGCCTTATCTGTCGTTAACCCGCTTCGTCACACCGGCGTCGCCACACCTGATATTTCAACACCATGACGACCGACATCAACCGATACCGGATCAGCACCACGCCGTCGGGCGACCCGAGTTGGCGTGCAGCGAGACTGAGGCATTAAAAGCCGACTTCAGCGCCGGAGTCATCAGTTCAATCCGGCCACCGTCATCACCTGAGACATCACCAGATACGACAAACATCGAAGTTGCCCGCGAGCCTGCTCACCGACGTCATTCCTTCTCCCGCCACCCATCGACTGGAAAGACGGTGACGACGAACGGCGGCGGCAAAGAAATGATCGGAAGGCGGCGGCGGTGGCGAGCGACGCCCATCCGCGCACATCGTCGTTAACTCGAACAACGGAGGCTCCTCAACCACGGCGATTCCTCCGTCGATTGCCTGGCACCATTTCATCGTTGCGGCAGACCACGTATATGCCTGTGAAATTGAGATGGTCGCCCTCGTTATTCATCGTCACCGACGCATCATGCATTCCCCCGCACTGCCGAGCACATTGCTGTGCGATTGCGGCAACGATACGCAGTGAAGATGACGGAACGAAAAACCATAGCATATCAAGAGTTGCGGTTTGCTGCAGTATTGCGACGACGCCAACAGCTACAGAACGGCGGAACTTTGCAAAACTGATTTTGATACCTTGCAGCTGAGGAGTTTAACGGTTTGAAATGAGGTGCGCAAAGAGCAGCAGAGTCCGGATCATCTGCGACACCGCACGGCGGTGAAAGTACCATAGCCCACCGTGCCGCGCCAGAAATAACCCAGTGACCATCGTCAGGCCCTCATTTCAAAGTCCACAGACGGCCCGCGGTGCCGTACCATGAAAACTTTGACGACCGTCCTCTTCACCTTGCGACAGCAACATTGACGGAGGCTGCACGGTCGCGACGTGACTGCCGAGATTTTGGCTTGGAAAATCGGCGGTCGCTGCAGTCGGTCGCTATCCACACGGCCTCCCGCAGATCGCTTTCGGCGGTTGGAACTGACAATCCTTGCGCCATTGACGGGCGCCATTCGTGCCGACAGTCATATCGACCATCATAGCGAAACATGAATGAGTACCTTTTTAACATCTGTTGAGAGGCCACAAACCAAAGAGCGTGAGCACGCTGTCGACACATCGCCAGATTTGGCCATTTCTCGCTACAGGCACAGTCCATCAAACCGGACGGTCTCGCCCCCGCCCTGGCAATTTCAGAGGTTGTCTGTCAACCGACAATCTCTTTATCCCCTTATATTCAAATGGTTTGAAAGTTGCGTTAGCACCATTACCAAACAGCGTTGCAGAAACCACGCCTGCGCATATCACAAAACATCCGTGACGACGCCGTGCAGGCTTAAAACCGAGATTGGTTTTACGGTTTGGCCGCCCTTTCATACTAGTACACAACTTTTCATACCCCACATAAGCGACCCTCTAAAACAAAATCATGACGCCAGTCGATAACAGTGCCTTTCTCGAGTAAAATATACCGGAATATTATTTTAATTTTAGATGATTGACACCACTTGCATCAACACCGCAGGAAGTGAAGATTTCGCACGCATCGTCGTTTAAGAAAGCGATTAACGTTTGTGAATTATCTCGGTGCCACCACCGGCCCATAGCGGAGATTTCAACGAAGGTACTGCGCTTGGTTGAAGAGGCTGTTACCGGCATGGTGTCAACGCCCATTTTGCGCCTGATCGAACACACGATCGGGTACCCGGCTCGTTGTTTCTTCTGCCTCATAACCGCACACCTGCAGTGATGCTTAGACCTCAATTAATTTATTTGGTTCATAATATATTGTCAACGTCAAGCGAGTGACCATGCCCCGTCCACCTTTCCCGTTTAACACCAGTTCAATTATTTGGTCAATCTTGCACAATACTGAACCGGTTGCCGATCACGAGAACGGTCGCCGTTGTTCCGCTGATAGCCGCAAAGAGCTGGCCTGCGAAGGCAACGGTCGTCAGGCACGACGATTCTCGGCCTTCCGGAGCCCGATCACCGTATCGGGTGGCGTGAAGAACCGTGGTTTGTAACCCCTGAGAACGGAGGTGGCGACCTTCCATGACGGGACCTGAGTCTTCAAATTAAGATTAGGCTCAGCACCCGACCACGCCAGATCACGTCGGTCAATTGGAAAGATGAACACCAGCTTCACCTTCGTTAAGTCTTGAAAGCCGGTTACCGGGCACGACCGATTTTCGAGTCACGGATACCGGTCGATTAACCGTCAGCAGTGACTGTTCAGCCCGACACGACGCGGCAACGTCACGACCTCGATGGAAGACGTCTCGACAGGTACGAGGAATGGTTGCACAGCCCCCGACGTCAAAGAGCCCATCCGTTAGCGTGACGAGATCCACGATACGATCTTCCGCTGGGTGTCGCTCGCGCCTTAAGAACCCCTGACACTGAAAGCGTTGTCACGTCGAAGCCGTACCAGCGTTCACGCAACCACGTCCGGTCGAGCTCAACGAGTTTCGATCAAACCATCCAGCCGAGACGACGACGGGCGAGCAAGAAGAACGCGCTGAGTTCGTGAGTGACCGTGCCAACCGATGAGGAGCTGCCACCGTCAATTCAGCACCGGTAACGCCTGATAAAACGGCGTGGCTCGACATCAACGTAGGCGACGTTCAGATTCGTACTCCCTGGCAGCATGGTAATATCGCGTTTTTCTCTGGAGCGTTATCATCCGATCATGTTTACGATTTACCACATCTCGACGCCGACATCGCTTGAACCGTTAACAGCAGCAGCAAGAGTTGCGCTTCACTGCGATCAACGTGACCCGATGGCGTCGACGTGTGGTGCTTGAATCCACTGTCATTCCGCCTTTCTCCCTTGTCAATTCTTTCAGGCCACTGGTCGATAACTGTTCAAAGTTCATCTGTTTCATCTGTCCCAGCTGCGCAAAGAGCAACATCGTTCCAATTTTGTCATATGATGGCCTTGATCGCTTTACGGTTACCGACGCCGACGCATACGGAAAATCACGGGCATAAACAAAGAATTGCAGTCAACGTCGTCCGTCGCGGTCAGATTGTCGCCATCCCGGGGACATCGCGTAACGGGCTGAGCAACACCGGCAGTCCACCGACCGCGTCCCATTGCATCACCATCGCGCCTGACTGGCGGCAGGAGGAGCACAATGCTCATAACGGCAGTCAGGTGCCACCCAGCTCAAGATAGCTCAAAATTGTACCCATTCAGCAGTCTGATTTGGTTGCGTTTGCATATAATTGTTCCCGTTTGCGCTAGTGCCACAGGTCATTTTCGAACAAAGAGACCAGCGAAACCAGTCTCTTTTACTTCAGATTATTTCGAACTGCCGTTTTTCGACAATCTCTGTAACGCCAGGTGGAACTGCACAGAGATTCACGGAGGGATGAAGACGCACCCGAGATCGAGGTGTAACCGAAGAGGCCGGCGCTTGCACCGCCCCGAGATCTTCCACAGACCACCGCATCACGGCGGAGCAATCAACGATCGCCCACGAATTCTTCCCGAGTGGTCACTTCCGCTCACGACCGGCTCCCAGCCACCGAGCCCAGCACGCTCACCCTCACGAGTCGCCGCCAGCCAGCCATGCCGAAGAGCCCATCGCGAACCATCACAGCATGGTTCAACATCAACCGCCGACGCCGCCACCGTCACTGCTGTCCTCTCACCAGCCGAATCAGTTCATAGCCTTGAGGAATCATCACCTTATTTCATAGCGATACCGAAGTTTCATTTGCTCGTTTGGTTCAACCATCCAACGAACACATACCGACCACGACCAGACAGCTAATGTAGCTACCGAGCTGGCAAAACATGATGGTTTTGCAGGCAACTTGTGGAGCACCGTTTCAACGCGTCACCAAACGGTCAACGATGATTTCGCTGCGTAATCACCCACACTGGTCTGCCGGCTTTCATCGGTGAACACGGAAGTTGCCGATCTTCCCTCAGCAGCAGCGAGACCGGAGGTTCATTTTTCGGTCGGCCTGTTCAGGCCTCAGCGATACACCGGGACCACACTGAGCAGGCCAGAGCGGTACCGGTGCGGTTTCCCTGAGCATCGACGACGGCTAACACGCCCGCAGCACCAGCACCGCTTATCAGCGAACACACGGAAGACGACACCGCGCTTGTTTCCAAGAGCCATAGATGCGATTTTGATGCCCGAGCAGTCGCCCGTCATCGTCGGTCGGAGGCCCGAGCAAAGAGCGGCAGCGGCCGGAGAAACGTCAGTTTTACGATTGTCGTTTCATCAGTATCAACGGCAGTCACAAGGTCACGATTGCGATGGAAGAACAGAGAACAGCATTTTCAACGACACCACGACCATCACCAGTAACGAGGAAGAAGTCATCATCGAGCAGAACAGCGTTCAGCCTCAGCATTGCTTCCGGCTGAAGCATTATTCATCGCCTCAACGAACAGTCGCCTCCCTGCTCTGTTACGCCCGCTGGAACACCGGCGAGCGAGCGGAAGACCTCATGTCGAACATCATCACCACCGCTGAAACTGATTACGACTGTCATCATTTTCGAAAGACGTCAGAATTGACCGAGATTCATAAAAACGTCGATCCGGCCGATCTATTTAAAACAGATGCGTGACCACCATTTGCGAAGTTCACGCCAAACGTTTCAAGATCGAGTTCGACACCATCTAACAACAACGGCGATGGCAATCATCACACGAAGAACGTTCACCGCAAGAAGTCGATGACCGGGGCACGATGAATAATCCAGCCTTCCAGCAGCAGCGACGCGGAAGATTTCCGCCCATCCAGTTCAGTAGCGACCATCAGCAGCCCGCTCCTGAACGACGATTTTGTGTAACAAATCCGTACGGTAAAGACCGTTCGGAGGTCGTGAGCACTGGCAAAACAACAGCGGCAATACCGATATCGCGAAGCCACAAATCACGATTAAAACATGAATTTCACGAAGTCAAATATTTGTTCCGCGGTGTATCATCATTTCATCATTGCATCACGCAAAGACGTCGGCGATAGCCATCACGCTCCGTCGTGTGCCGTTTCCAGAAATGACCGACGGTTCAGCCATTTAGCAACGAACAGAATCACCAGCTGCGATTCAGCAAAGTCTGGTTTCGTCATCGTCAACATACGGTTCAGCCACCAACACACAACAGCCGTATCACTAACGCCGCCGATATCCCGAAGATTACCCAGTCACCGCGAAAGCAGCCACCGGTTTATATTCACTTTTGACGATCCCGTCATAGCACCGTTCACCGAGCCAGTCGACCGATAATCCGTCAATCACGATTTGCGGCCAGTGAGTCCGGTCACCCCGAGTCCCATCGACGAGCACCTTCGTTGGATTGACGAGGAATTAACGACCGCATCGCCATTCCCCGTTTTGTCCACCAGACGATCTGTCGCCCGCGATCCCTCTCGGTATTTTGACACCGATGGTCCGACCTGATTTACGAAGATGACGTTGACCGATAATGCCAGTGATTTGTCTGCTCGTCCGGCAGGAAAACGTGCGCCCGCGAAGTTCACCATAACCTGAAAGTCTTGAGACAGCATGGCGATTGGTTTATAACGCGTTAAAACCAACGTCATTCTCGATCGCCAGCACCAACTCAAACGTTGCGTCACATCGCGGTTCGTTTGTCATTGCCGATTAATCGACCAGATTCGTCAATATTGATCGCCCAGTTATTCTGGTCATAGCCGACATCTGTCGTTCGATCCTTCACTACCAGAACTGGCCTCACCGGTAACAAGATTTTTCGTCGCCCACGAGCTGACGCACCGCCCGCCGAAAACGCGTCGAGTAGATGACGATCGCCGCCCCTGATCAGACGACCACGAAAAAACACCACTCCAGCAGGCCTCCATTCTTTCAGGTCCTGAATTCCACATTCCACACCCAGAGCCCAGGCGAGCCTGCGCCCAGCCACCTGGTGCTCACCTGTCGTCGCGAGCCATAATCTCGAAACCAATCAGGAAGTCGAGATCTTCGACCGGCCTTACCAGACAGCTTCGCGACACAACGGCGAGCGATCAATGACGCCAATCATAATACAGCTTTTCCCCGATCAGATCTGTCCCCACACGGTGCGAGGTCCAACGTATTTCTCGATCAAAGAGAAAGACTCCGACACCGGCGCCGGAGAGCCTGATTTTCAACACATTGCTGCAGTTCGATCACGCTGGCACCGTAGCGGTCATTTGACCATTTTCCTCAGCCGCGAGCTACCAGCAGCGAAGAGACTGAGATTTGAGATCGAGTTTCACTGGACCGAACAACGTCTGCCTTGCCCAGCCATTCATCAACGCCGCCCAGGTCGAGGAGGATCAAGATATCCCGAGTGCCATCATCGCTACCGAGCGGCGCGATAGTCCGCCGGAAGTAACGGCCCCGCCTGCCTGCCCGCAGTTGGCGACCGCGACCGTCCCGGCACAGCGATAGTCCTGTGCTCCTCTTGAACGCCAGCCAGTCTGCCGGTGGCGTCATTCCAACCACGAGTTTCTCGAACGTCATTATCCAGTTATTTGCCTGTCGCCCATAGTTCAGAGCTCGATTATCGTCAATCCGATGGAAGGAGTTGAAAGTCCTGATTTTCAGACGCCGCCCGAGTTTACCGTTTCAGCAGTGAACAGGTCAAACACAGATCGTCAACAGACGCCCGCGCAGCGCCGTTCCCTCACAACACGAGCGTCGCGGGCCGAGCGACCGCATTGAAACGATCAATAACGGCGCGCCCGTCAACGCGAACACCGTCAAAACGCCCTTCGCGACGCACGCCGACAACGCATTTTTCATCGAAACAGCACCATCGATCACGGAGGTCGACGAACCCCTGGCAACCGGATAACAGGGCCACGATCAAAACGCACGCACGACTCCCCGACGCCCACGACACCAGCGTGATCGTCAGTGGCCCCGACAGGCGAGGCAGCACACCCGAGCGCGTGCGAACCACGATGCCAACGCGCATCACGACCCGTGCCTGTTTCCGGCGAGCCGCACGCACTCCCCATCAACGGCGACCACATTCGTTCACCACAATCCCTCCCGACTGTCCCTTTGTGCCCGCAGCTGCAGAGCGCATGTTTTGCCGACGATAATCAAACTGGTAACCAGCCTGCGCACCTATTACGTTAGCTATATTAAACCGTTGATGAACGACCACTGGAGTTTGAGCGAAACCGTCCATATTATATATCGCCGTTCCACAGAGCACGATCGCGGTCAGTTTCAATGACCGAAACACATAGATTACCCCACACGAGCGAGTGAATTTCGGCCTTCAGAAACCCGTCGACAGCTTCCGCATTATCGCGAGCGATGCCCCGCGGAGATGACAAAACAAAGATCTCGACACGTACGGCAATCGTGAATAAGCATTGTCAGTCCTGATTTTCGCGAGTTCAAGAACGCCATCGCCGCTGGCCCGCCCAATACCAGACGATTGGCGCCAGAATCAGTTTTCCCGCAGGAATACTGGCGAATCAGCCAGCCGATTACACATTCACGTCCTCAATAACCGGATCATCACCTTTTCGCCCAGTTTATACGGCGATGAAATCGCGAACACTTTCGTGTTGCCTCGATAGTCATCAGCGTGAGTTCAACCAGCTTTTGAGTCAGGCGTCAGAAACCGGAACTACACGCCGCCACCATAACAGCGGCGCCGCCTGGCATGAAGTTCTTCATTGCCGCCGATCACCAGGTTTTGGCGGCGATCCGAACGGGTATTCATATGGATAATTATCGTACGGAGAGATGAAAGATTGCCGAACAACAATAAGCGGGCATTTTGTGAGCAGTATTGAGCCGACGGCGGCCGGCGATTTAACTTCGCCTGCCGAGCACACGCTGACCTCCGCCGACCGAGTCTGGCTTCAAAGTCTCGATGACGCTGATTTTGGCGGTTTAGGTCAATTTTTTGGCAAAATATGGAGACCGTTGCTTGGGAGCCAGTTCACGACCGGCACCCATCAGAAGTCCTTCTTCAAAGAAGTCAATACACTGGAGGTTACGGCGACTGGCCTGCAGCGAGATTGCTGGGAGCCCAGATCATAACAACATGAAGCGAGGCTGGCTGGCGGTCAGCATTCCACCAGTCGGTGCCAGTTGCAAAATTGTGATGATTGCAATACGGCACAGAACCACTGAAGAACTGTCAGAATGCGGTCACCCTGGCGAGCGGGCCAGCAGAGGCCTGCGGAAGTTGCGCAAGCGTCGATTGCGCGACCATGATATGCCGTTTTTAACAGCAGTAGAAATGATTGGCGACTGGCTCGCTGGCAGCAGCCGTGGTGTGGCCTCTTTACTAGAAGTTATCTTCAAAGAGCGGAACATCAGCAAGAGGGTCCATCCGCCGGCGATTTTTCTCATCACTTCTTCGGCCTTTCATCAGCCCTCCTTTCCGTACATATCAAAACACAGCATTGGCTATCGACCTTCGTCGCCTCACCGCCGACCATGAGTTCTCACTCCTCGTTTCCTCATCAACTCAACAACGGACGGCCCCACTAGTCTCCGAGATCAGAGGCCTGCTGTCTGAACCAGCCCGGTCGCGCTGACTGTGCCCCACGGGCGGTTATCTGCCCACCGCGCCCTTCACGCCGCATTTTCATTCAAAAACCCGACAGGTCGGTTCACCCCAGCACCACCCAACCAGTCATGAACGAAATATTCAACCGCCGCAAACCGCCTCGACCTCGAGTGACAGATTGAGTTTCACAACGCAAGACATTCCCGCAGCCTTTCACAAACACACAGAGGCTCTGCACGCCTGATCACCACCCTGCACCACCGAGCCTGATACAGCGCCGTCTCGAGCTTTGTCTTGCTGACGAAACAGAAGCATTTTACTCGCCCGGAAAATACCGCCGAAACGAATTTTGCTTTAAAAGCCTTCAACCGCCGCTCACCTCCCAGAAAGCCGATTTCATCCGTCGCGCCCATAATTGTTTTCTGATCGATCGGAACACCATATTTTTGCGAGAACTGTTTCAAAATCACAGCAGGGGCCAGATACACCATCCGTTTTGATCCGCGCCTTATTCCTCACCGAGATTAACAACAAACGCCACCGTTTCAGGTCAACGCGCCCGCCAGGCGAGCAGAACCGCCCATAAATCAGGACGAGCGATTGACCAGCGACCGGAGCCGAAAATCAATGACGTCGATACCATCAGCCGACCGAGCGCAAAACAACGACGGCCGAGCGGGAAGAAGACGGCACCAGCGTTTGCCCGCTGACCTTACGCGGCCGAGTCGCCCGCGCAGCGCATTCGACACGGACTGACCGGGAGCCAGACGGCCGCCGAACAGTTCAGCGATCCCTGAACCCAGTCGCGACAGCTCGCGACGCCGATCACAGAGCGACGAGAAGCTAGTCAATAGCAGTGACTGCGCCCGACGAAAGTTGACGATTGCCGGTACGATTTTGTTCGGCCTTCCCTCGCTGGACCATAGCCGATCGACAAGATCATGATTTGAACATCGTCACCAGGTGGCGCGTCGAGCCAGCACATAATCATCAGCGCGACGATCGTCGATTGCCCGGACGCACTGGAACCGAACAACAGAGTTCGCCTGAAAATCAGAAGAAGTAACAAATTCGTCAACGTTTAGAGACTGGGCTAACCACGATACCAATTTGAACCCGAGCTAAGACCGTATCACCTCATGTTTTAACCGCGTTAGTTCCGGCTGGTTATCATTTGCCATTTTTCACGATGAGTCATCTTATTGTAATCAGAGCTGGGAACAGCGGCTCGCGACACAACCGCCGACACGCCGGTCCGAGTTATTCGAAGAGCATGCCGTGCGCCAGAGGTCATCTTCGCGCCTTTGCACGTCCTTATTTTATTAATTAATCGTTGGCACCGATTTTTGCATATATTGCCAGACTGCTTGATCTCTGCGCTTACCGCCTGCATCATGCGGCGTCCATAACGAGCCAACACGCGAGTTATAAATGGTTGACAGCCGGTAAAGCCCACGAGCGCGTCAACCGGAAAGGCCGAGGCCGCCTCAGACCAGGCGGAGAATACGATGGTCGGGCGAGAATAATAAAGACACGGGCGCGTTGGTCTGGCTGAAAACCCGTCGAGGCCCAAAGAAACCGATATCCGCGATAATCAAACCTCACTTCCCAGCACCCATCCATGATGGCACAGAAAGACCAGAACAGCACAGTGAACACGTTCACGCTGGCTGGCCAAAGCAGACGGTCGATGGTCCATCATCGGACCGCGGCCCGTCGGTTATCCGCGGCGACACTGAATGAAGAGGCGGTTATCGCAGAATTACCTGAGGAAGGATTAGACCTTGACACTGAAGTAGATCACTGATTTTGAGACCAATGACAAGAGGATCACCACAGATGAGGCCGACGGTTTGCACAATTTGAACTCGCCCACGGCGGTCGACGCATAGGTGCCACCGTCGACGGTTAACGACGATCATTGTGAGTCTCGAGAGAAGACGATCTGTCGCCATCACGCCGCTGTCGACAGATGGCAACTCATTGCAGCGTTATTCAGAACGGGAGACAATATCGAGAGCGCCAGGATGGCAACAACGAGAACATCAGAGATAACCGCAGCAACCACCGCTTCGGCATTACCACCTCGAGTACGAAGTCAGAACCGATTGAATTAAATATCACAGTAACGCCGAGTACTCAATCTTTGAAGAATAACCCGCGTTCGACGCGCGTAACACGAAACCACCGTCGCCTCCGCCATCACGCGGACGATTTCGCCCAAAGAATTCCCCGCGAGTCTTTCGCCGGACTTCGCCGAAGATCTTCCATCTTCACCGAAGATGCGAGCAGCCGGAGTCGAAAGATCGCGGCACCACGACCGGTAAATTGCCCCGGTCAAACAACCGACAGCCAGCCCTGAAGACCGAACGCCGTTCATCTGCCATTCACCTGATCCGCGACCGACGGCGCCGTTCTTGACCGAGCCGATACGGGAGCCCACCACACCACCCGTCACGGCCCAACCGCCGGTCGACTCGACCTGGGGTGCCAGGCCGTAAGATTATCGAGTAGATTGAGTCCCGAAAATAAACCGCGATCATTTGCTAGTAAAACGACTGAGTTAATCAATTTGCGCCATCACCAGCGCCCCTTCGTTGACGACGATGTCGAAATCACAGGTTTCTTTCTCCAACCGCACGCACCATGATGGCGAGAAACGCACGTTTGTCGATCCTTCAACATCCACCGAATCGATACGACTCAGCAGCCTTTTCACACCACGTTGCGAGCGTACTGCCTGACACCTTTATCACATTCAAATTCAGATTTACACCTCTTGATTCAGCTATTTCTTCTCAGTGAATATTACACGAAGACCACTTTCACATGTGGCACGTCAGGCCTGACACCATCGGTCTCGAATGGCGCGGCCCACGCCTGCGGTCATTGTCGCATGACGATTACGTCCTCTCTCACGACGAGCGCCATCATTGATCATCCAAAACCTTCAGCACGGCATCTGTGCCCTCGCGCAAGAGACACGACCAGCACGCCGGCGGAAGATCGCAGTCATCGTCAACGTTCCGTTATCGATCGAATGGATGGGGCAGCCCCACCTGGTGGTCTCGAGATGCTTCGAAGACCAGCCACGCAGTTTGCCGCCGTAATTACGCGTTGTTTTGCACGCTCACTTTTGCATTAAATCATCAATTGACCTTCGGTTTTTCTAACTTCACCTCTGGTCCAGCACAGTCGGCGAACGAGCCCGCTGGAGCGATATTTCGAGTTCACCCGGCGGCGAAGAGAAACATCGCACGACGGATGGGTCAGCAGGAGCGGACGATTATCCGGCACTACAACGGAAGCCGCTGGCCCACCAGCGCCCACGGTCACCAGGCCGGCGTACCAGGCAGCACTGCTGTGCGACCTCGTCGACCAGCCACAGAAAATCCGGGAGTGGCCCGAGCAGGCAGTGAACACCAGCCTGCTTAATCATCCGGTGAAACCCCGAGGTTTCTCTCGATTCTCGACGTCCGCCCGCGCCGTGCCGCCGCTCAAGACACGAGCACCCCGCCCTGAACATGACGATCGTCAACCGATCTCAATCAGGCCCGCGCGAAGTCGATCGCGCATGCTTCCGAAGATGAATTGTCTCGTTTTCTCGACCAGCGATCAATATCTAACGGATTGCTGCATCAAAACAACCACACATTACCCGAGGCCGGGAACAACACGTATCGTTTCATCGACTGTCGCAACAAAGCGAACATTGCGATGATGGTCAGCATACGATAAATTATGAAATTGGTTGATTGAGAGAACCAGTGCTTGAGTGGCGGTCAGAGGCGAGTGAAGGCGACCGCCATTTAATCACGCTCCCCGGTTTTAGCGGAAGCCTCGACAATGATTCAAATAACATAAATACAGGAAATGAGGCAACAACGAGTCCGGACGAAAGTCACAGCGTAACCGCAGCACGATCGCGCCGATCACTGACGTCGAGTCCCTCACCAGCGCCGGTAACAGGCTCTCAGGCCGGGCGCAGTCGGCGCAGAGCAGCAGGACTTCACCTCGGGACCTCGAAATTCGTGAATGCACAGACAGCGTCAGGCTCATACCTGACATTCTGACGATGCTTCGTTACCGTGACGCCCAGAACCAGTGCTGGCGTGTTTGCTCCTGCCATCATTCGTCATTGTGCCGAACGGCAGCCGGTTGAACAGCCGAATGGAAAGCGACTTATTTGTAATCAAAATGCAGTATTACAGTTTACACACCCAAAAATCCTCAAAGAGCCCATAGAGCCCGTCTGCGCATTTATATGACATATAAACGACCAGACAGAATTTCAAGAATATTTTTGTTAGTACAAGGACGTACGATGACCAGAGAAATGAGCACAACCGAGCGACAGGGCCTCAAAGTTTCAGCCCGACAAAACACACGATCGCCGTTCATAAAATATCAACGACGCCCATCAATACAGCCACAAAAATGACGATGAACATGAATGGTACCTCTATGCGTGAAAGTAATCAGATTGAACGGCTGCGACACTGCTGTCAACGCGGCGATGGCCTACGACCTGTCTCATAATCCTTCAAACAGCGGCGATCGCCTGTCACAAACACAGATACAGAGAAGGTGGCAACAAATCACTGACAAATGACATCAAAATGCACCAGCATTCGTTCATTGTCCCTTTCGGTCGAGCACGTTATCGGTTCATACACAACACGAGATTTATACTGTCCTCTTATTTATCCAGAACTATTTTTTTTCATGTTTGTCAGGCGATGATTCACGTTTGTTCAGCAGTGGTCGCGATCCTCACGCACGCAGAATATTCGCGAGTTCGTGAACATCGTTACACGAGGCTGTCCGTCGTCCGTGGTCTCACGATTGTCGTCATACCGACAGTTTTATAAAGCCAAACGCTTTCACAGCTGCGGCTCATTTTAGCAACGCACCGGAAGCGAGCAGGGGCGTACTCACGTCCGCTTCCTCGCCATCGCCAACCAGCACATGCCACTTATTCCTCGCACACGGCCAGATTACCGGCCAACCCTCACGAGTGATCTCATGCGGAGCATACCCGTTCAACAGTGATTGACCCAGTAGTCACCCTTTTCACTGTTCTTCGGCGTTGCACAGATCGCTGGTTCATCTTCGAGCATCACCCCAACCGAACGAAAAATTGATCAATATCGCAGGCTTTCGCGGCTGCGTCACCACCTCTACCATGCCATCTGCCTTCAGAGTTCGCTGTCTCATGAGTCCACCCACACCTGCCTTCGCCTTCATCTGGAGCTTGCCGCATCTCCGCCTGTCGAACTCCAGTCCCAACAATTGCTTGGCCCGATCAGTGAACACCTGAGCAATCCCAAAGGTATTTTTACCCTGACTGAACATTGGCTGATAGCTCCACATAATCTCTGACAGCCTCCGCGCCGGATCACAGTTCATCTTCTCGAAAAAATCTCGCGTCAGATTTAACGCGAGACACCGTCCCCCGCAGTCATTTCGTCACATTTTAGGCATCTTGCTCAACGCCTTCCGAACACCCATTAATTTCTTCCGAACCTCAGCTCACCGGCAACACCACCACGATTCACTGCATACGAGTGCAGCATCTCACATCTCTGTTAACGGGTCGAAAACACCACACAACCAGCCTGAATTTCTGACAAATTATCCAAATCAACATATCTGTCGATCTGAACCGATGTAACACCATGTTTTCGTGAACCAACATGGACCGTAACCATCCATCAAACGCCGTCAATCGCCATTGCCGGGCCCCCGCTCATCGCCGCGACGTCATTTACCGGAAGGTCTGCCCGACAGTTCACGCCCAGCACACATATTTCCACATACAACATCTGGTCAAACGCCCACCTTTACAAGTCGTTGCGGTTAACGATCTGGCGCCCGAGAATCGATTCGACCGTCGCAGAAGACATGCCCCATACACAGACACACTCACCACTGGGCCTGATTACATCACAGGTTTATCGATTTTTATTCGAAGAACCCTCCACCGCAGCATTTAACTGGCCCATCGTCCAGCCAGACAGCGCGTTTCGCCCACCACCGCCCACCCGTGCCTTGGCCTCCCAGCCTGCCTCGCGCCGCGCCGTCACTGGGAAACCGCGCCGTCGCGGAGTTCACTTTTTCCCGGCCGATTGCGCCGCGATTGGTACTGGCAAACAACTTGATCTCGTCATTTCAACGGTTTCGAATGGCATGCAGTTTCCTTAACTTTTCCTGAGCACCAGAATCATTATGGCACCATTCGATTGGTCTGTCCATCTCAAAGCGCAACGCAACAGGTTCACCATTTATCCTCGATATCACTGGCCCAGGTTGCGTCAGCCTGACGCCCACCGCCGATAGCGAACCAACGGGCATTCTCCGGCACCGCAACCTGTTCCGACATGGTTGAGCCCGTCATCCTCAAACGACTGCCCAAAGACTGCAGTCCGCACTCAGCAGCATCGGCGCAGTGATTTTGCCTCATTTTCGATTGGTCAACAGGCATCCCTTTATTGACCATCAACAGTTCACCACTAGTTTGAACTTTTCCCAGTTCGTTAGTTTACTCCCGGTTCAGTTTGACCTTCCGTCCAGCCTGATTTCAGTCTCTTTCCTTGTTAATACGCGATTAACCGCGCGGGTTTCATATCGCGGTTCCGAAGGCGCGCCAGACGGCAGCCGAGCCTGAACAGCTCACACGACTTCGCGAACACGCCCGACTTCGGCGGCACCATTGGTCACAGTCGAACCGCATCTGAGAACAGGTCCACGTTACTAAGAACCTGATCAGCAGTATTTTGAGCTGCCGTTGAACCGGCGCTCCAAGCACCGTCCTCGAGCGATCGAACCGCTGAGCCTCAGTTCGTTTCTCCTCAACACCCATCAGCCGAGTATCGATCACGCGCCATCTACGGCAGCACGACGCCGACGACGACACTTGACGCCGTGGATTACGATTTTCCTCCACCTCATCCTCGACACCCTGACCACCAATCCGATATCACACGGCTCAGGCCGATCAAACGGTTCAGTTGCCTGAGCGTGTCCGTAACACGAGACGGCGATTAGTCTTCGTGAGCAATCACATCATTGGTCGTGGGTTGCACCGATGGAGACAAACAACAGCCGACCGGCGGTTATAATGAGGTCACATCGACAGAGGTCAGAAAACAGCTCAGCGGGTTGCGATTACGATCGTCGACACGACGACTCAGCACATACGAACATTAATATCACGCCGCAGCATTTTACTATGATTGCGCACGCCATCCGTTTCCGTCGAAACACAGGCGCCGACGGCGAGAACCGAACTTCATCAGTTCCAGCAACGGCGACGATCTTCCTTCGATTTTAAACAGCCCGCGAGGGGCATTACGCGAGCCGGCGATCAATCATTTTGCGGGAGTTTTTAATTCTGTCCCCGAAAGCCCCAGAGGTGACTCACTGCGGTTCACGGGCGAGTGGCTCGCGCACCTCACATGACCTTCATCCCGCGCCCAGCAGTTCCGGGATTCCAGCAGGCTGATCGCCCAGAACCGAAGAAACACCTGGAGCCCCGCCGTTCAGTGTCCGGTCCCTGCCTGAAGAAACGGTCAGCGATGCGGTCGAGCACTGATAGACTGCTGAGCCTGTCACCTGAGCAACTGTCGCGTCTTGAAGGTGGCCCGCGAGATGGCTGGCTACCACAGCAACCGAGTTTGTCTCAGTAGTCAGTTGTTGCGAGCTGAGAGTTCCATTCACCGAACGTTAAAACCCGATATCCTTTTCGGTCATTAAATTGTTCCCCGTGCCGGGCAGCGAGTCGGTGCCGAAGCCGACGCATCGTGCCGTCATTGTAGCAAAGACCCACTCATTGCCCATTTTCGCTGGCTTTTCAAGATTCATTGACGTCCAAACGCCCAGCCATCGCCGCCCGACAACGCACGCTCATCCACGCCCGACTTTCGCGTTCTTGTCATCTGGTCCGTCCACGCCCCCAAACGTCAGCGACGTCCATCCGAGGCCGAACGGAGGGCTGAGAATTGCGGTTTATCTCTGCCTTGACGCGCAACCTGTCTCCGATCTTCACCACAGCCAGCGGTCGAACACACATGAACTGCCTGTCAGCCGTCGATCCTCACTGACAGATCACGAGCCCTCAGCCTCAGTTACTGGTTTCTGCAGCGACCTGTTGTTCAGCGTCTCGATCATCTCCAGAGCCTGTTGACTGGCACCTTGAGGTTAATCACCGTGTCAGCACGGAACCCACAGACTGGTCGCATTTGAGGTCAATCAGCAAGATAAAACCATTATTTGACTTCGAGTTTCACAACGTGTGGTAAGTGATTGTCGCCAGTTGTAACAAGAAAACACGAGCTGTCCGACGACTCCACGGTCACGCACTGGTGCCCGCTGGCCGCGACCAGCATTCGCGCCACATCTGGGTGACATCGACGCCAACCACAGTTGCGGAAACCAAACATTGCCGATGACCTGATCACCCGATCTGCCTTCACCTGACCACGTAACGCCAACCAGCCCGGCGGGTTGATTAGCCCTCCGTCGCGCCGACCTCGAGCGGGTCCACCAATCGCACGACAAATCCAGTAAACCAGCCGCTTCGGCGATTTCGACAGCATCTCGCGCATACTGGTCTCATCAATACCTTTGCCAGAATCGGCCGACGAGCCTCGCGTCCGGATTAACGATCTGAAACGATCGCTGCCCGCCTCAGCGACGGCGAGCCGAGAACGCGACCGGCGCGGTCACAGCCGAGTGCGGCGCAGCACACTGATTGTCGATGCGCTCGCTGTTTTGTCGCCGCGCCATTAATCAAACGGCTCGTCGCAGGGCGAGATTGCGTAATCGCATCGCCCAGGTGACGATCGATCACCATCTTACCTTGAGTTTAGTTGATCTTTTTAGAGGAAAGCTGATGAGGAGACTGGAGTTTTAATATTAGTCGAGGTCAGATGCCCAGGATGGAGGTGTTGGGGCCAAGATGGCGGTTGGAGCGAGTAGCCACTTGACCCCATCTCTGCAGGCGATGTTGGTTCCGGTAAGACTGTTGTCCGGCCTTTAGCCATCTTCCAAAGCGGTCAGAGATGGGGTCCAAGTGGCACTACTCGCTCCAACCGCCATCTTAGCTTCCCAGCACGCCGAAAAATCTGCAAAAATCCTGACGCCATTTGGTATTAAAACCGGTCTCCCTCATCGGCGCTACTACAAAAAGATCAACTAAAACTCAAATACAAAATGGTGAAATCGATCTCATCATTGGTCCCACGCTCTCCTTACCGACGATACGATTTTTCCAATCTCGCCCTGGTGATTATCGACGAGCAGCATCGTTTTGGTGTAGCGCAGCGACAAAAACTGCTTGAAAAAGTTGCCCTCAACCAATCAAGTGAAAAATATACCGCACCGCACTTTCTGGCTATGACCGCTACGCCGATTCCGTGTTCTCTTCAGCTCACCATCTTTGGTGACCTTGATGTTTTCGATCATTAATCAGATGCCAAAAGGCCGTCAGCCGATTCTAACCAAAAATTATTAATGAGACCAATATGCGAGATGCTATATCCAGAAATCACCAAGCATCTCGAAGCGAAAGAGCAAGTTTACTGGATTTGTCGTCTGATTGAACAAGATGAAGATGACCCACTCGAAAAAAGATCAGCACTACGGTAACGGAAGAGGCTAAGCGTCTTAAGAAAATTTTTCCCCAAAATATCGAATTGGCATTTTGCATGGTCGAATGAAGGCACAAGAAAAAGATCAGGTGATGGAGGAATTCAAAAATCATCAGCTTGATATTTTGGTTTCCACAACTGTGGTTGAAGTTGGCGTCGATGTCCCTAATGCCACCCAGATTGTCATTATGAATGCTGATCGCTTTGGCTTAGCCTCAGGCACACCAATTGCTGTGGCCGTGTAGGTCGTGGACAGAAAGCCTCTCAATGTTTTTCATTACAACTGGCGACAATCCGCCCACCACGCGTTTACGTGAACTCGAAAAGTCAAATAATGGTTTTTATCTTGCTGAAGTTGACCCTCAAATTACGCGGCCCGGGAGAAGTCTATGGTTCCATGCAACACGGTGAATTAAACCTCAAAATTGCCAATCTAGCAGATACAGAATTAATCAAAGACGCTAGAGCGCAAGCAGTAAAATTCGCTGCCAACCCGCAAAATATGCTAAAATATAAAGAGCTCAGCCAGTCTATCAGTAAATTCCAACAGCTGACAACTTTTAAACTAGACCAGAAAAGAACGTATGTATTCAACCCTTGCTTTAACTAATAGTAAAAATCGGGAATATTGTTTCGGTACGCATCAAAAACTTGACAAAATAGCCCGCAAAATTCTCCAAAAAGCCCTCCATAGTAACGTTTATTTTCCAGATATTATGACATCTTATTATTTGAAGGTATAAGGACCAGATGGCTTAAAACGCAAAAAGTCCAGGCGTGGATGAGCCGATGCATTTTATTATCCCAGGCAACGATGACGGCAAATTAATCCAAAATGATTTTAGACCATCAATATAATCTTAAAAAGCCCTTTGAAAGTGACAATAAGGTGCGTGCTGCCTTTGAGGCTGGCTGGATGGCACATGCGGTCACCGATGGCCTCACCCTCGGCACACCATTTTCCACTCACCGAGCTACTGGGGTGAACTAATGACCGAAAAAGAGTTTATCAAGGTTTTTGGCATTCCAGTGAAGGGAATTATGCATGGTCGGAACTCCCTCGAAACCCTTCGCAATAACTGGCTTTGTACTGGGGAGCAAACGGTTATATGAGTAAACATGTCGCCTTCGAGTATGGTGTCGCCATCACCATGACCGCACTTCCAGAACGCGTGGTTACGCCAAAAATTGATAAGAAAGAGCTCAACCATGTTGACATTAAGGAGGCCTTCATCAATCACTCGACCGCATCGCTGCCCCTCAACATGTATAACCGTTTCTTAGAGCAAGGTTGGACTACTGAACTGGCGCTTGAAACCAAGAATATTCTTCTTCCAGAAATTTCTAAGGCAATCGCCCTCTGCTGGGCTTTGCCCCTCAATCCCAGAACTATGCTAAAAATAAGGATAAAAAGGAATCATATGAAGAGTGCACGCGAAATTTTTCACCACGGTAAATTTACTAATGTTAAAAATCACCTCTGGAACTTTTCGGGGACGAGAATTAAAAGCTCCACAAAATGGTGTCACCCATCCAATGGGCTCGCGCGAAAAACTGGCCCTCTTTAACTCCTTGGGTAACAAAATCGAAGGAAAGATCATCCTTGATGTGTTTGCTGGAACTGGTGCATTGGGGTTCGAGGTCTCTCTCGTGGCGCCAACCACGTAACTTTTTATTGAAGCAGATAAGCGTGCTGCAGAAATCCTTAAACAAAATGCCATCGTACTCGGCGTGATGGATAATATTCGTATTTATAATACTAAAGTCGAGAAAATCGCTTTCGATAGTCCTTTCGACGTCGTAATCGCCGACCCGCCATACGAATATTTTCACGACCTACCTCTGTCGGTGCTTGATCGTCTTGCTAATACCGCCAGTGAATATTTTGTTTTGTCTCATCCATCAGATTTTTGACCCACACGTTATTGATGCTGAATTACTCTCCACGAAGGCCTATGCCGGTTCTCGTATTACAATTTTTGCTCCAAAAAGGCTGCTAGATGTACTTTACATTCAGCCTGAAATATCGTATAATATATTGAATTAATTGTTTAAAATCTCGAGGTGGTGTCGGGGATAAAGTGGAGAAAAATCATGACTAATCAGGACGCCAACCGCCTCACAGGCGCATCAAAATTATCATCATCAGCATCATTGCTGCCATACTTGTTTTCATTATTGGCGCATGGCTCATTACTTCAGCTATTAAGAGTGTTGAGAAGAAAACAGGCTGAGACAAAAACCAGCGAACAGTCAGCTTTCAAAGGACGAGAATAAAACTTCCTCAAATGAGGCTAAAAATAACGCAAACACCGGTTCAAGCAGCAGCTCAAAATACTACTAATGACTCAAATTCTGCAAACTAACACTAGCAGCAAGACCACCGATACTTCAAATACCGGAACTGTGAATTCTCCAGCTGCCTATACAATAATTCTGCCGCCAAGAACTCAGGCGCCGTTGTTTCCGAGTGAAATCAAATATGCCAAATACTGGTCCAGAAGAGCTCCTCCAACTGCCATCCTAATTGGCGCCAGCTCATCTTTTTCTTCAGAACCGCGAATATAAAGCCCGCGCAATTGAAAATCGCGCTTAATTTAGACAAGAAGACTGAGAACCAAACTGGCAAGGACAGGAAATTCAAACCAGTAAGACTGGGAAATCCAAACTCGGCAAGGCTAGGAAGTAGTTCAAACTAGTAAGTATGATGCCCGAACTGGTATTATAATTACAAAAAGGATACCTATGTTAGAAAACCAATCAGAAAATAAAACAAAAATCCTACTTGCCAGTAGCAATACTGCAAAAATTGCAGACTTTACCGTCTTTTTAGGTGATCATTTTGAAATTGTGACTCCAACCATGCTCGGAATTGAGGTTGAGGTACCAGAGGGAATCACCTCCATTGAAGACAATGCTATGGCGAAGGCAAAAACTTATGTCGAAAAAACTGGCCTGCTTACCATTGGTGACGATACTGGTCTATTTATCGAGGAATTAAATGGTGAACCTGGCGTTGCGCTTAGGCGCTGGGGTGGACAGTTATCAGATAGTGCCACTAATGAAGAATTCTGGGCATATCTCCAGGAAAAAGTTAAAAACTTAAAAATACCAAATGCTATTTAAGCAATGTGTCGCCGTTGTCTCTCCAAATGGCAAGTCAAAATTTCGTTTATAATTATAATCACGCACAATCAACCAGGAAAAAGTAAAACTTCCATACAATGGCACCGGTTTCCCAATGGCAACAGCCTTTGAGGCAGAAGACCGTGGTAAAACTTGGGTGGAAATGAGTGATGACGAAAAACGCGCTGTCTCAAAAACAGTTTATTGATGAATTAAATACTGCAATTAGAGAAGTTGCTGAATAAAATCGATAAACCTGTGATATAATAATCACAGGCCCGAGTGGTGAAATGGTATACACGTATGCCTTAGGAGCATATGCTCGTGCGTGCTGGTTCGAGTCCAGTCTCGGGCACCAAAAATCGATTCTTATAGCAGCCTATATATATATATAGGCATTTTTAGTCTTGATATTGGTATATAATATAAATATATTGTACTAAACATGGAGAATATACAATGTCGACCAAACCTTCAATAAATGACATCGCAGCATTGGCTAAGCGGAGGGATTTATTTTTAATAGCAGGATATTTATGGCGGTTTTGGTGGAATATATGATTACGGTCCATATGGTGTTGAATTAGTTAAAAACCTAAAACGCCGGTGGTACTACATGGTTCAGATTCGACCAGATATAGTTGGTTTTGGATAGTAGTATTTTTATGTCTCCAGAAATTTGGAAAGCTAGTGGACATGTAGACGGTTTTTCCGACCCATTAGCAGAATGTAAAGAATGCCACACTCGTATACGGGTAGATCATGTATTGGAAGACATTGGGGTATTTGCCGATGAAAATGAGTTCGGAAGAAATTAATAAATTATTTCAAGAAAACATTGAAAATAAAATGCCCTAAATGTAATAAAAATAACTTCACAGAGGCAGGAAATCTAATCTACTTGTTAAGTCTAACCTTGGGAATCGAAGATTGGAGCTGTGATCCGGCATATCTGACGCGGAGAAACCTGTCAGAGTCTATGTAAACTATCTTATGTCCTCTAGTCCTCAAGGGTAAAATACCTTTTGGGATTGCTCAAGTGGGAAAAGCTTTTCGCAATGAGATTAGCCCAAGGCAATTTATTTTTAGGACTAGAGAATTCGAGCAAATGGAGATGCAGTACTTTACGCGCCCAGAAACCGAATTAGAAGAATATGAAAAATTGCGTGTATATAGGTGGGACTTCTTCACTAAGTTTCTTGGGTTTTCTAAGAGAATATTAGATGGCATAAACACGAGAATTTAGTATTTTATGCAAAAGAAGCCTACGATATTGAATATAATTTTCCATTCGGTTTAAAAAGAATTAGAGGGTACATGCTCGATGGATTATGATCTAACACAACACCAGAAGGGTAGTGGAAGAAATTAGACTACCTAGATCCAATCACTAATGAACGATATACTCCACATATAATAGAATCCTCAATAGGGGTTGGCCGTCTTGTCCTGGCCACATTAACTGAGTCGTATAGTATAGTTAGCGATAACGAAGGAGAGCGGTTTGTCTTAAAAATTACACCCCTTATCGCTCCAGTTAAAGCTGCGATATTCCACTTCTAAAAATAGCCACAGCTAGTTGAGAAAGCGGAGCAGCTTTCATACTATCGAGAGAAATTCATGGCGAGCATATGACGATAATGCAATATCGGTAAGAGATACAGACGACAGGACGAGATCGGTACTCCATATTGCTATAACGGTCGATTTTCAGACTCTTGAAGATAATACCGTTACATTGAGGATCGCGATACTGCTGAACAAAAACGTATTCCTATTGATGAAATTCATCCATACAATAAAACACTAGAAAATGGTTCTGAGTTATATTGGATAAATCAAATTAGACTTTTAGTACCATCTCTAAATCGTGGCACATAAAATTGTTCTTCTTATGAATGCAGATATAAGCGTGCTCATATGTCAGAAAGGACTAATAGACGAATACTGGTGCATGTCTTAAAAATAGTTTATCATTTATCCAGTAGTTTTTGTCCGATACCACACCTTCTCGTATCTAGTCTTTACATACAAACCAATCACACCCTTCTCTTTGAAGGATTATGAGATAGGTCGTAAATCTCATCATCGCCCCTTGTTGTGCTCAATTATCACCCCTTTGAATAAAACCGACAATCTGATTATTTTCTTCCGCAACATAAATTTTCCCATTCATGTTTTCTACATCATCTATCATTTTTGTATATAACGATGGGCGTCGTTGATATTTTTATAGGGCAACGATGATGTGTGTATGTCAATTTTCTGAAAAATATTTTTGAAGCTCAAATTGCATTTCATCAATATCTGTCCTCAGTTGTACTCATTTCTACTAATCATATTTTGTCCACTATTTTACTAATACTCAAAAATATTCTTGTATAAAAATTCTATCTGAATCTCTCATTAATAGGATTATATATCATACATAAATGCACAGGTGTATATGTTCAAGAGCCTCTCTATACTAAACTCTCTTTAGAGAGTTTTTGTTCAATGTTATAATAAGCTTTTCATGTCTGCATTTGAGTTACAGAGTAAATTCGCTCCGACTGACGACCAGCCAGCTGCCATTAAACAGCTGACGGATGGTCTCAAAAAGGAATTCGAGAACAAACCCCTACTTAGCGTTACTGGTTCTGGAAAAACCTTCACGATGGCAAACATCATCCAGAATATCCAGAAGCCAACCTTAATTTTGGTACACAATAAAACTCTGGCCGCACAGCTCTATTCTGAATTTCAGGAATTTTTCCCCAGGAATGAAGTCCACTACTTTGTCTCCTACTTCGACTACTATCAGCCTGAAGCCTATATTGCCAGCACTGATACTTATATTGAAAAGGACTCGGCAATCAATGATGAAATTGATCGGCTTCGTCATGCCGCCACGGTTGCACTCTTGACTCGTCCGGATACTATCATTGTTGCCTCTGTTTCCTGTATTTTATGGTATTGGTTCCCCAGATCATTATGTCGAAATGTCACTTCCGCTGATTAAAAAACAGGGAGCGTGGCAGATTATGGCTCTAAGTGAACTAGCTAAAAATCTCTTGGTCGCCTTCACTCGCCATCTCTGGTTAATACCGCCACTCAAAGCACTAGTTCTCTCAATCAAACCAATTTCATGATTTATCTCATTGCTATGCAATATCATCGCAATGACCTCGCTTTCTGAACGCGGCAATTTTTCGAGTAAAAGGCGATACGATTGATTTATTCCAGCCTCAGGTGAAGTAGCTTATCGCTTCGAGTTTGATTTTTGATACGCTTGAATCCGTTAAGATTATTGATCCGCTCACCGCTGAAATTCTCGAAAAACCAGAACAGATTCATATCTTCCCAAACACTCACTATGCCACCCCTCGCGATCAACTTTCTCGCGCTATAGACACAATTAAGGTCGAGTTTGACAATCGTCTAAAATATTTCGAGGCAGAACATAAATATCTTGAAGCGCAACGCTTGTCTCAGCGCACCAAATATGATCTCGAGATGCTTGAAGAAACTGGGATTTGTCAAAGGAATCGAAAAACTACTCAAGACACCTAGATGGTCGTAAAAGCTGGTGAGCCGCCTGCTACTCTGCTCGATCCCGGATGATTTTTCTATTGCTTGTCGACAGTCGCATCATGACCTTACCGCAAGTACGCGGTATGTATAATGGTGACCATGCCAGGAAAACCACTCTAGTTGATTATGGCTTCCGTTTGCCAAGTGCCCTGGATAATCGTCCACTCACCTTTGATGAATTTGAAACCCACATCCGTCGTGCAGTCTATGTTTCTGCCACACCAGGTAAATATGAACTCGAAGTCTCTCCAGCTCCAGCTCAGCGGGTGATTCGCCCGACTAGTCTCTTAGACCTAGAAATTGAAGTTAGAAAAACCGAAGGTCAAATTGATGATTTAATGCAAGAAATTGAAGAGCGTATTGCAAAAAACCAACGCGTAATTGTTACAACCTTAACCAAACGCATGGCTGAGGATCTTTCAGAGCATCTCAAGGACCACGGAATTAAGACTGCTTACATCCATTCAGAAATCGATACTCTGGAACGTGGCGATATTTTACGCGATCTTCGCACCGGCGTCTATGACGTCCTGGTCGGCATTAATCTCTTACGCGAAGGGCTGGATCTTCCGGAGGTCTCCCTAGTTGCAATTTTAGATGCCGACAAGGAAGGTTTTTGCGTTCGGAGTCGGCTCTTATCAGAACCATTGGTCGTGCTGCTCGTCATGAAGAAGGACATGTCATTATGTATGCTGATAATATTACCGAAAGCATGGAGCGCGCCATTACCGAGACCGATCGTCGTCGCGACATCCAGATGGCCTACAATAAGGAACATGGTATTACCCCACATGAGTATTAAAAAGGGAAATTTCTTGGGTCTTCGTTATTGTTCCTGAAAAAGGAAAAGAGAAATAAGCTAGATCTAAAGAAGGTGCCAAAAATCTGAATTTAAGGTCTTAATTAAAGAATTATCAGAGCAGATGCAACTCGCAGCAGCCAATCTTGAATATGAAAAAGCTGCTGAAATCCGTGATATGATTCAGCAGATTAAGGATGTTGAGGATGGTAAAAAATAAATCCCTAAGATGAAAATATGATAAAATTAATTTATTAATTAGTTTTAATTTTGTGTTTCAAGAGGTAGATGGCACAACAAAATAAGATTCTTGTTGTTGATAAAGTCACTAAGACTTTTGGCAAGGGAAATAGTCTAACTAAGGCAGTAGACGAACTGTCTTTTTGAAGTAAAAAGGCGAATTTCTCGCCATCATGGGTGCGTCTGGTTCAGGAAAAAGTACCACTCTTAATATGATTTCGACTATCGATCGTCCAACTGAAGGGAAAAATCTTTGTTGATGGCACCGATATTACTAAATTGAAAGGGTGAAAAAGCTCAATCTGTTTTCGTCGTGAATCGCTTGGTTTTATCTTCAGGACTTCAATCTACTCGATAATCTTACGGCCTATGAAAACATTGCCTTGCACTTTCGATTCAGAATGTCAAAAGCAAAGGAGATCTACCAGCAGAGTTAAGGCTGTGGCAAAAATCTTGATATTGAAAAATATTCTTAGTAAATTCCCATATCAGCTTTCAGGTGGTCAAAAACAGCGTGTCGCATCTGCTCGCGCCATCGTCACGAATCCAAAATTAGTGCTTGCCGATGAACCAACTGGGTGCTCTCGATTCGAAATCTTCAAAACTACTTCTCGAACGTTTTGACTATTTGAACCAGGAACTTGAGGCTACCATTATCATGGTGACACACGATGCTTTTTCGGCCAGCTTTGCTTCTCGCATTATCTTTATTAAAGATGGAAAAATCTTCAACGAAATCCATCGCGAAAAAGAAGACCTCGCAAGGAGTTCTTTGATGAAATCATCCGCGTAATGGCCACCCTTGGCGGAGGCGACTCTGATGTTATTTAAGCTTTCGTTTCGAAATATTACGCGCAGCATCAAGGACTATGCGATTTATTTCTTCACGTTAGTACTCGGCGTTACGCTTTTTTATGTCTTTAATTCAATCGGTTCCCAAACTGCAGTACTCGAATTAAACAATGCCAAGAAACTAATTGTTGATTTACTTACTCGAGTTATCTCCCTATATGAGTATTCTCGTTGTTGCCATCCTTGGCGCTCTCATTATTTATGCCTCCCGTTTTTCTGATTAAGCGCCGCAACAAGGAGTTTGCCATCTATCTGACTCTTGGCATGGTAAAACGAAAATCTCCGTCTCTCTTCTTCGAGACTCTAATGATCGGTGTCATCTCGTTAGCCGTCGGCCTTCTGATTGGTGTTGGCGCCTCTCAGTTGCTCAGCATTCTCATCGGCCGCCTATTCAGAAGCAGACATGGGCAAGTTCAAATTTATCTTCTCTGAGAAAGCTTTTTCGATACCATCATATACTTCGGCCTCATCTATCTTGTGGTGATCCTCTTTAATACCATCATTGTTGGTCGTCTCAAAATCATTGATCTACTTCAAGGTAGTAAAAAGTCTGAAAAGTCCTTCCTCAAAAATCCAATTCTGCGTGCCATTGTCTTTGTCATTTCAAGTATCGCACTTGGATATGCCTACTGGTGAGCCACCAATGAAAAATCCCGATGATGGATCGCATCAATAATCTACTTTGGCCAACCATCACCGGTGTTGTGACCACTTTCTTGCTCTTCTGGTCTTTTTCTGGCCTCATCATGGAGATCGTCACTAGGGGTAAGAAGTTTTATTATCGCGGTCTCAATTCTTTTGTTTTTCGACAGGTTTCCAGTAAGATTAACACCGCCGTTATCTCCATGTCTTTTATTAGTATTCTCCTTTTTCTTGACCATCAGTATTCTCTCACTCTGTTTCTCAATTAATGAGTCTATGAAGAAAGAGCTGGCTTATAATACTCCGGTTGACGCCCTCGTTGAACTTACCGACTATCGAAAGCCATTTATGGCTCGCGTGTGATAATTATGGACCTTCGCATGATGAGACCACAGGCAGAAATAGAAGCGAGGAATCAAAGCAGTCTCAGCAATATATGCAAAAATCAATTTACCAACGATTAATTAATAAAAATAAGGACATTGCAAAAGACATCGAAGAACACCTTGAGATTAATATCTATGCCGATAGCGCTCGACTTTTAGCCATGCTCTTCAGGCTTCTTCTCTAGTTGGCGTGGTCGGTGAGTTTATGTCGCAAACCGCTATCTCTATGCTTCGTGTCTCTGATTACAATAAGATGGCAAAAAGCTCTATCATCGTGAAGAAATCTCTTTAAATGATAAACCAATACCAGATTCTTGCGGATTATAAAACTATGAGTGATGCAATCGATAGGTCTTTAAGCTCAGGTTTCCAAATTAATTATCGTGGACAAACTCTAAGCCCAGTCTCTAGAAACACGTTGAAGGATTTGTTACTTCTTCTGGTTTCAAAGGCGAATACTGGTATTTTTTGTGGTTCCAGATAAGATAATTTCCGATCAGGCAATCGGCGATCGTGCTCTTCTGATGAATTATAATACTAGCTCGACACGCACCGCACAAAAAATTGACGATGATTTGCGTAAAATCTATGATCTTGGTAACTTGTCGGTCGGGGTACATAGTCTCAGCTGAGGAGGCCGAACAAAAAATCATTGCAGGCCAGTCGATCTGAAGACCGTCCGGGCGGAGTCGCCTTTAGTTTTATGACTAAGCTTCTCATTCATACTGCTTCAATCGGCATGCAAGCTATCGCAACTTTCGTCGGTTTCTATCTCGGAATCATCTTCCTAATTTCTTCAGCGGCCATCCTTGCCCTCAAGCAACTCTCCGAATCATCCGATAATGTCGAAAATACGCCGCCTTGCGACGACTCGGCGCTAGCAATAAAATGCTAAACCGTGCGCTCTTTACCCAAATTGCCATCTTCTTTATCTTCACTCCTTGTCGGTATTTTACACTCCGTCTTTGGTATTAAGTTTGCCTCGAGCATCATTGAGTTTTTCGGCTCCGATGGGCTACTCGCTTCGATCCCAATCACCGCTTCCATGCTCATCCTGATTTATGGCGGTTACTTCCTCACCTACTTCAGTAGTAAGCGCATTATTTCTGAAAAAGCAATTGCGTCGCGACTAATACAGTTATTAGTAAACAGTATCTGTAGTGAAAATAGAATAAAAACCACGGATAAAACAGATAGTGAAACATCTAGCCCCTCATAGGAGGGCTTTTTGTTATAATAATATTATGAATTACAAAAATAGTTCTCGCAAAAAAATATAAAATATTCCGATATCCGATCAGAAAACAAAATTGTATTTTTTATTGGATGGTAAAAATCAACTTCCTACTTTCAACTCCCAGGGAGGTGTAAGGCGGCAATTTGAAGAGCTTTTTAAAAAGCAAAAATTCGTTTCGGCGGTATTTTTCCAAGCAAAAATAAAAATGCTATTTTTGCATCAGCAAAGATAAAAAGCTTCCAAAAAAATTGGCACTATGTGTTATTCTCAAAACTCAATGTGGAAAATTGCAAAGACTATGAAGTAATCCGACGCGCCATGCAGAAGCTCGGCTATATCTCCGATTTTCTGGTATAATTGTCTTATGAAAAATACAGCGAGGATATCTTGCATTTAGCAAAAGCTTCCAATCTATCACTCGAAGAGTCAGAAATTGGAAAGTTTGCAGCGAGATTTAGATAATATTGTTGGCTACATTTCACAGCTAGACGAATTAAATACTGAAGGTATTGAACCAACCTATCAGGTTTTTTGAAATGGAAAATGTTTGGCGTGAGGACGAAATCAAACCTCAAGATGCCACCCGTGAGGGCTTTTTGAATCTAGCCCCTGCGGCCAGGCAAGATATGATTCAGGTGCCAAAAGTACTCTGATCTCAGAGCCTAAATAGAATACATCCATTATTTTGAAATTATTAAAGGAAAAATCAAAAATGAAGATCGCAAGTAAAAAGAACTCTTCCGCCGTCAGCTTGGTAAAGGCAGCTTTTGAAAAAGCTCGTCAGTTCGTCAAGTACAATATTTTTGTCTCTCTTGCAGATGAAGAGAAGGCTATTAGAAAGCCAGAAGAAATTGATAAGAAAAATCGCCGCTGGGGAAGAAGTTGGACCTCTTGCTGGTGTTCCATATGCTTTGAAAGATAACTTCCTAAGTAAAGAAGGCCACACCACGGCTTCTGCCAAAAATCCTCGAGCCATTCCAGTCACCAATCGACTCTACTACTGTTAAAAACTCGAAGAAGCTGGCGCTATCATGATTGGTCGCACCAATCTTGACGCCTTTGCACACGGTTCTTCCACGGAAAAACTCTTACTTTGGCCCAACTCATAACGCCAAAGATTTTGACCGCGTTCCTGGTGGTTCTTCTGGTGGTTCTGCCGCTGCCGTGGCCCTTGATATCGTTGAATTTGCAACTGGCACCGATACTGGTGGGTCTATTCTGCCAACCAGCCTCCTTCAATGGTATTTATGGTCTAAAAACCAACTTATGGCACAATCTCTCGCTACGGGGTAGTCGCCATAGCCTCCAGTACGGATTGTATTGGCTTCTTTACAAAAATGCAGAAGATATGGACCTTCTGATGTCGATTTTGTGCCGGTCGTGATGAAAAAGACCTAACCAGTCTCCCAAGCTATTATAATAACGAGTCTCAAAAATATTTTGTACCAAAAATTGACCCTAAAACCGCCAAAATCGGCATCATCAAGGACTTTAGAAATGACTCAATCGACCCAGAGGTCCAGCGTGTACTCGACGAAACAGTTGAGAAGTTAAAATCAACCGGCCATGAAGTTGTCGAGCTCTCAATGCCTGCTCTAAAATATGCCCTTGCTGTATATTTATTGTTGTTCCAGCGGAAGTCGCTTCAAATCTCTCCCGTTACGATGGTATCCGTTATGGTTACCGTTCGGATCGCGTAAAAACCTTAGTGAAGTCTTTGGCCTTTCTCGCAATGAAGGCTTCATGCCAGAAAATAAACGCCGTATTATGATTGGCAACTTCGTCTTAAGTTCCGGTTTTTATGACGCCTATTTCAAAAGCTGAACAGGCTCGCACTTTGATTATTCAGGAATATCAGAAAGCCTTTGAAAAGTGTGACTTTTTACTCACCCCAGTTTCGCCATCGCCAGCCTTTAAACTAGGCGAAAAGGTGAGTGATCCGGTTACCATGTATTTTGAGGACGTGATGAGTGTGCCAATCAACCTAGCTGGTTTGCCAAGCCTTGCAATTCCTGCAGGAGAAACTAAAGATTCTAAGCTGCCAATCGGTCTACAAATTATTGGGCCAAGACGTAGCGATAAAAAGCATTCTTAGTTTCAGCGAAAATCCTAAAAGAGGAGACTAACTAATGCCAACTTCCACGCTTATTCTTTTGATTGCCATCCTCATTGTCGGAATCTTTGTTTTTATCGCCATCTCCACCACGGGGCGTCGCGCTCATAATTTTGATGTCGAAGAATATCAGACTAGGTTTCTAAAAATTGAAAATTCACTCACTCGTGAAAATAAATTATCCTATAATGTTTCAGTCATTGAAGCTGATAAGCTACTTGATCGTGCTCTAATGGAACTTGGCGTGCCTGGTAAGACTATGGGCGAACGGCTCAGGCTTCCAGTGGTCGTTTCTCGCAGCTCAACTCGGTTTGGTATGCCCATAAAGCAGCGTAATCAAATTGCACACGAGACAAGATTTTTAGTTTAGATTATAATCCAAGCAAAACATGCACTCGCCACCTTTCGTCAAAGCTTTAAAGGATCTCGGGCAATCTAATCGGAGGAATTTATGACAGAACCAAAATATGAAATCACCGTTGGTATCGAATGTCACGTGCAGCTCGCTACCAAAACAAAACTTTTTCAGAGGTCGATAATGATGCGCGTGGCAAGAGCCAAACTCATGCGTTTCACCTGTAGAATACGCACTTCCAGGTATGCTGCCTCGCCTAAACCGTCAGGCCGTAATGATGGCAATCCGTGCTGGACATGCATTAAATTCAGAAATCAATCTTTTGTCACGTTTTGATCGTAAACACTATTTTTATCCAGATTCGCCAAAGGGTTATCAAATTACTCAGATGTATCAGCCAATCATTGGTGCTGGTTTCGTGGAGCTTCAACTGGCAAAAAGTACGTATCGAGCATGCACATCTTGAGGGCGATGCAGGTAAGCTCACGCATTTTGATAATTATTCACTTGTTGACTTAAATCGCGCCGACACACCACTAATTGAAATCGTTTCAATGCCAGATATTCACTCGGCCCGCGACGCTCATGACTATTGTAAGAACTTTGGCGCTTAATGACTTTTGCGGGCGTCTGTTTTGGCGATCTCTATAATGGCAACATGCGTTTTGATGTAAACATTTCACTTGCTGAAAAAGGTAGTAAAAACCCTCGGTAGGCGTGCAGAAATCAAGAACCTCAACTCCTTCCCGATCAGTTGAGCGTGCCATCGAATACGAATATGAACGACAGAGCAAAATGCTAGATAATGGCGAAGTGATCGTTCAGGAAACTCGTGGTTGGAATGACGCCACCGGCAGAGACTACTTCCCAACGTTCTAAAGAGAGCACAGGACTATCGCTATATGCCGGAACCTGATCTTCCACCAATTCGCCTAACTGCTGAGCAGGTAAAGAAAGAGCAGGAGAATATGCCATTACTTCCGGCGGACTATCGCGCCACTCTTGGTATGATAGTGCCTCAGGATATCTTGGAAATCCTCCTCGACTATAAGCAACTTGTTGATAAATTAGCTGAGCTTAAGACTGAATATGATATTCAGGGAGTCAGTAAGGAAGTTAGTAAAAACTCGATCCTCAAAATCTCCAATCTCTTCACTTCTGTGCTCTTGGCTGAAGAAAAATAGTAGTCTTCTAAATGACCCACTCCCAAGTGCCAAGCAGCTAATCGACCTCTGTAATATGATTGCGAAAAATGAGCTCTCAAGCACCAGTGTCAAAGAGGTCTTCCTCCGTTTCTTTGATCAAGAAATGCGTTTTCAGGACACTCGCACCATTGCTAAGGAGTTGAATCTGATCCAGGAAAACGACCTTGGTGCCGTTGAGAAAATCGTTGATGATGTACTCGCCGACCCTAATAATGCGCAAAGCTGTCTCTGATTTTAAGGCCGGTTCAGAGAAAGTCCTCGGCTTCCTGGTTGGACAAGTTATGAAAGCTTCACGTGGTAAAGGCAAACCCAGGTATGGCACAAGAAATTCTCCGCAAAAACTCGCCTAAACCATAAGAGTTATGCTAGAATAGTAATACAAAAATTCAAGACCACAAGAAAGAATAAAAATGAAACTATATACAAATGAAATTGTTTTTCGTGGTCATCCTGATAAAGTTTGTGATCAAATCAGCGACGCTCTACTCGACGCGTTTTTGGCGAACGATAAAACTTCCCGTTGTGGCATCGAAGTAATGGGCGGCAAAGGAAAAATCTTTATTACCGGTGAGGTTACCACGAGTTCTGAAGTAAATGTTGAAGAAGTTGTCAGACGTGTACTTAAAGATGTCGGCTATATTGACCAGAATAACTGGGCGATCAATGTTGTTGAATCTGGTAATCCCTGACGAGATTGAAATCGTCAACAATCTTGGTAAACAGAGCCACGATATTGCACTTGGTACCAACGACGAGGTTGGTGGTGCTGGCGATCAGGGAATGATGTTTGGTTTTGCTTGCGATGAAACTTCCGACTATAAGCCAATCGCCATGCAATTACTCCAAGACTTTTCAGGTTTTATGATGAACTTCGCCAAAAGACACACGTTTCCTACCAGACGGCAAGACCCAAATCACTGGCATTTATGATTCCAACATGCATCTTGTAAAAATCAAAGATTGGACCATCAGTTATCAAAAATACCGAAGAGGATCGCGAGGCGACGGATAAAAATCCTAATGGATAAAGCAAAGGAATTAGCAAAGAAGTACGATCTGGTCATTGAAAAATTCCTCATCAATCCAACCGGAAAATTCCTCATCGGTGGTTTCAGGGTGACGCCGGACTCACTGGCCGCAAAATCGTAGTTGATGGTTATCAGTCATTTGCTCCAGTAGGTGGCGGTGCCTTTTCTGGTGAGATCCATCAAAAGTAGATCGCTCTGGTGCGTACAAAGCTCGCATGAAATTGCTATTCGTTATCTTAAGGAATATCAGCTAGCACGTTGCTGAAGTACAACTTTCTTTATGCTATTGGAATTGCTGAACCGCTAGCTATTTATATTGTGGGTGACGGCAAGAATATTGACCCAAAACCAGAACTTTATGCTGAATGTACACCAAAGCAGATGATTTCTGATTTAGATTTACTAAATAAACGCTTTGAAGAAACCGCAAAAATTCGGTCATTTCTAGAAAAAGCAACTTTATTTTTGACAGAGAGCATGGTAAAAATATCACCAACGTCTTTTTGCCGTATTTTTAATTAATAAAATATGGTAATACACCGCAAGGAGACAAATAATACTAACTAAATAAGGAAATTCATGGCTACTGAAAATCATGATTTAGCAAAGCTTCGCAATATCGGTATTATTGCCCATATTGACGCAGGTAAGACCACGACCTCCGAGGCAATTCTTTACCGTACAGGTTTGAAACACAAAAATCGACCTCGTTAAGGGTGATACTGGTGGTGCAACTACTGACTGGATGGAGCAGGAGAAGGAACGTGGTATCACTATTACTTCCGCAGCTGTCACTGCCCACTGGAAAGGCTACAAGATTAACATTATCGATACCCCAGGTCACATCGACTTCACCGCTGAGGTGGAACGTTCTCTTCGTGTTCTTGATGGTGCCATCACCGTTTTCGACGGTAAGATGGGTGTCGAGGCTCAGTCTGAAACCGTTTGGCGCCAGGCTACTAAATATGGTGTCCACGCATCTGTTTTATTAATAAAATCAACCAGATCGGTGGCGATTTTTACAAATCTCTTGAATCAATTCTCAAACGTCTTTCAAAAATGCTAGCGAATTCATTTTGCCAATCGGTTTCGAAAAAGACATCTGCGGTGTTGTTGATCTTGTCGACGATGAAGGCTTACACCTACAAAGAATATGCTGACCACTCACTCACTGTTGGCGAAATTCCAGCTGACATGCTCGACAAAGCAAAGAAAGGCTCGTGCTATTCTCGTTGAGGAAGCCGTCTCTGCTGATGAAGAACTGATGAATAAATACTTCAACCAAGGTGAAGAAGCTATTACTGAGGCTGAACTTAAAGGCCGCTCTTCGCAAAACGCGTTCTCGACGGTGACTTCTTCCTCGTTACTGGTGGTGATGGTCGTGGTGTAATCGTTGAAAAGGTACTCGACCTCTGTGTTGATTATCTTCCATCCCCACTTGATCGTGACCTTGGCCAAACCGTTGGTACTGATCCAAAAACTGGCGACCAGGTAATTCGTAAAAGCTGACGTTTCTCAGCCACTCACCGCTCTTGCTTTCAAGATTGCTTCCGACCCATTTGTTGGTAAGCTTGTCTTCGTACAGTGTTTACTCAGGTATCCTAAAATCAGGTTCCTACATCTATAATGCTACTACTGGAAACAAAGAGCGCGTTGGTCGTCTTGTCCGTATGTTCGCTGATAAACGTGAGGAAATTACTGAAGTTGCTGCGGGTGATATTGCCGCCATCGTCGGTCTCAAAGGAAACCACTACTGGTACCACGCTCTGTGATCCAGCCCACCCAATTCTCTCTCGAGATCTATTGAGTTCCCAGAACCTCCAGTCTCCATCGCTGTCGAGCCCTAAGACTAAGGCCGACCAGGAAAAATGGGCCTCGGTCTCCGCTAAGCTTGCTGAGGAAGATCCAACCTTCCGTGTTCACACCGATGAAGAAACCGGCCAGACTATCATTTCTGGTATGGGTGAATTACACCTTGAAATCATCATTGACCGTTTGAGACGTGAGCACAACGTTGAAGCAAATACTGGTGCTCCACAAGTTGCCTACCGTGAAACCATCCGTGGCACCGCTGAAGCTCAGGGTAAACACATTAAGCAATCTGGTGGTCGTGGTCGGTATGGTGACGTTTGGATTAAGTTTGAACCAAACGAGCCAGGTAAGGGCTTTGCAGGTTTATCGATATGATTAAAGGTGGTGTGGTTCCTCAGAATACCGCAAACCAGTTCAGCAAGGTGTTGAAGAGACCCTTAATGGTGGTGTCATCGCTGGCTATCCAGTAGTTGATGTTAAGGCCACTCTCTATGATGGTTCCTACCACGATGTCGACTCTTCCGAGCTCGCCTTCAAACTTGCTGGTAGCCTTGCAACTCGTGAAGGTATTAAGCGTGCTAAACCAGTGCTTCTCGAGCCAGTCATGAAGCTTGAAGTAACCACTCCTGAAGAATTCATGGGCGATGTCATTGGTGATGTTAACTCCCGCCGTGGTCGCATTGAATCTATGGAAGATCTCCAGGGCGGTGCAAAGCTTATTACTGCATTTGCTCCTCTTGCCAACCTCTTCGGTTACACCTCTGATCTCCGTTCAATGAGCCAAGGTCGTGCTGCATCCTCCATGGAGCTCTCACAATACGAGGAAGTTCCACCTAACGTTGACATGAGATTATCGAAAAACGTAACAGTTCGAAATAATCTGAAAGCTAAAAGAGACTAGTTTCACTAGTCTCTTTTGTTTCGAAAAAGGAAGTAATATAATGGCACTAAGCATAAACAAGGAATAATTATATGCAAACTACTTTTTCTCTGGCTTAAATCGAATACTTTTGGATTGTATTTTAATTCTTTCTTGACTATGCAGAACTACTCGTCTTTGTTGTAATATTTTTAACTACCATTATAACGTATACTCCTCCTACTAGCCAATGAAGTAAAAGAGCGCAATAAAAGTATTTCTAATAGGAGCCTTGTCAATAATTCTGCCAGTGGCTTTTACCTCTATGACGCCCGTTACATATTGTTGATATCATGCGGGATGTTGCTTTGTATCTGGCCACAAACGGAGCGGCAGTGGCTGTAATTCTTGTTTTATACCCATGTTTATCTTTTCCCGTATACTGCATATATGACGTCAGTAGCCATAAAGAAAATAATCAAAAACCGTCGCCATAATAAAAATTAGAACAGTATTTACTCTTTACTTTAGCTAGAGTTTCGTCTAAAATATAAGATATAGACTTTTGGGCTGGTTAATATTAGTGCCTAAAAAGAAATTAATATTGAGGAGAAAAATTTAGAATGGCAAATTTCGACTGTTCCAAGCCACACATCAACGTTGGTACCATGGGTCACGTTGATCACGGTAAAACAACTCTTACTGCTGCTATTACAACGGTTCTATCAAAGCGTCTTCCATCAGATGTAAACAAATCTGTCGCTTATGATCAGATCGATAACGCTCCAGAAGAAAAAGCACGTGGTATTACCATTGCTACTTCTCACCAGGAGTACGAATCTGAAAAAGCGTCACTACGCTCACGTTGATATGCCAGGCCACGCCGACTACATCAAGAACATGATTACCGGTGCTGCTCAAATCGATGGTGCTATCCTCGTAGTTGCTGCTAATGATGGTCCACTTCCACAGACTCGTGAGCACGTTCTTCTCGCTCACCAGGTGAACGTTCCAAAAATCATCGTCTTCCTCGCAGCAAGATGGACCTTGCTGATCCAGAACTCGTTGAGCTCGTTGAGATGGATGTCCGTGAACTTCTTAACAAATACGGCTTCGATGGTGACAACGCTCCAATTATCAAGGGTTCTGCTCTTAAGGCTCTTGAAGGCGACACCGAAATGGAAGATCGTATCATGGATCTCGTCCACGCTATGGATGAATACTTTGACATCCCAGAACACGATCTTGACAAACCATTCCTCATGCCTATCGAAGACGTCTTCTCCATCAAGGGTCGTGGCACCGTTGCCACTGGTCGTATCGAACGAGGTGTAGTCAAACTTAACGACGAAGTTGAAATCGTTGGTATCCACCCAACTCAGAAATCAGTCGTTACTGGTATCGAAGCTTTCCATAAGACTCTTAACGAAGGTGAAGCTGGTGATAACGCAGGTCTATTACTCCGTGGTGATTGAGCGTGATCAAATTGAACGTGGCTGAGGTTATTGCTAAGCCAGGTTCAATCCCCCACACACTGGAATTTGAGGCTCAGGTTTGCATCCTGAAGAAAGAAGAAGGTGGTCGCCACACCCATTCTCAAAGGGTTACAACTACAGTTCTACTTCCGCACCACCGATGTTACTGGTGAAGTCGAACTTCCAGAAGGTGCAAAGAAATCGTCATGCCTGGTGATACCGTTACCTTCACCGTTAAGCTTCTTGCAGCTATCGCTATGAACAACAACGACCGTTTCGCTATCCGTGAAGGTGGCCGTACCGTTGGTTCTGGTAGTATCAAGATTGTTAAATAATTAGACTTCTAATTATTTAAACAGGAAAAATTGGACTAGGAACTAGTCCAATTTTTATTCTCACTTGACGTTGTGATATATATTATGATTCAAATATATAAATTAATTGAGTCCTAAAAACTCATCGACACACTGTCTAGGTGTATCTGAAGTTATAGGGCTAGAAGGAAACAAATGGTTGAAGCCAAAAATGAAGGTCTCCAGATCCGTATTCGTCTTAGGCCTACGATCATCGTGTGATTGATCAAAGCGCAAAACAAATCGTTGACACCGCCATCCGTACCGGTGCTAATGTTTCAGGTCCAGTACCTCTTCCAACTAAGCGCAGTACCTTTTACTGTCGTTAAGTCTCCACACGTTTATAAGACCGGTGGTGAAGCTTTTGAGATGAAGATTCACAAACGTTTAATCGACATCACTAGCGCAACCCCAAAAACTATTGATGCATTGCAGAATCTTTCACTTCCTGCAGGTGTTGATGCAGAAATCAAGATGTAATCAATCATCTAAAATTAAAAATAATAGCCTTCGGGCTATTATTTTTACTCGAGAAAGGCACCTATTTATCGACTGAAAAACATCCTTAGGTTTCTATTTTTAGAAAGTCGCTTATGTAAATTATAGAAAAGTTGTATACTAGAAGTATGAAAAAGGGCGATACATAAAATAATCTCAATTTTTTAAGCCTACTTTATTTTTGGCGTCGTCTCCTGGATGTTTTATGATATTATGCACCGTGAAACCGTGGTTTCACACAACGCTAATGTTTTAGTAATGGGTACTAACGCAACTTTCAAACCATTTGAATATAAAGAGGGGGATAGTTGTCGGTTTTGATGTTGAACTAGCCTCCTAGAAATTGCCAAGGAGATGAGGGGCAGAACTAAAATCGAAGATATGTCATTTGATGGACTATTGCCTGCTCTTGAAAGTGGCCAAATAGATCTAGCGGTGGCTGGCTAGTGTCGGTCACCGAAAGAACGTGCCAAAAATGCACTCTTTTCAGACTCCTATTATGTAGCCTCTCAGCAGATCATTGTAAAAAGAAGAAAGTCCTCATTCGTAACCGCTATGAATTGGTCGGTAAGAAGATTGGCGTTCAGCTCGGCACAACTGGTGATCAGATGGCGCAGCAAATCAATGGCGCAAAAAGTTATCCAGTTTCCAACCGCACCAAGCGTCCTGCAGGAACTAGTATCTGGCCGTGTGGATGCTGCTATTCTTGATAATGCTCCGGCCGCACAATATGTTGCCAGTTTTTCAAACTAAAAATCCTCAGCAGTCCACTCAGTCGCGAACCCCTATGCCATTGCAATGAAGAGGAAATCAAAAGCTTCAAGAAGCCGTCAATAACACTATCACAAAGATGAAAGAGGACGGTCGTATGCAAAAGTTACTCATGAAACATTTTGGCACCGCGGAGGGCAAATCTAATGGACTTTTTGAGTAATTTTTGGCAATGGTCGCTGGTTTATTTCTGGCACGGCTTTGAGGTGACTATGGTACTCACCACCATTGCGGTTATCGCCGGTTTGATTCTCGGACTCCTGCTTGCTCTTTTGCACCTCCATTCAAAACCATTTAAACTCCTCAAAAATACCAAAATATCCAAAATCCAAGTTTTTGCAAAAGTTCGCCGATTTCAATCCTCTTCAGGCGCTTTGCTAGGCTCTATATTAGGCATCATCCGCGGTACGCCAGCCTCGTACAACTCCTATTAGTACTATGTAGTTTTTGGTTCCATCCGTACTATGCCAAAACTTATCGTTGCCGCAATCGCTTTTGCTATTAATAGCTCAGCTACATTGCAGAAATTATTCGCGGTGGGATCAGAGTGTTGATAAAGGTCAACGGGGCGCTCGCTCTCTCAGATTTTCACATTTTAAGGCTATGTATTACGTGGTTCTGCCACAAGCAATGAAAAATGCCATCCGGGACTAATCGGCGAAGGAGTCACCATGTTTAAGGAAACTCCATTGTTGGCTGGATTGGACTTGGGAGATATGCGGCGGAGCTGACGATATTCACTCACTTACCGCCACTGCGCCTTCCAGTCGCTCTTTGCCGCCATTTTATATCTCGTCATCAGCAAATCTTTTCCAATCTGATGTTTTCCGTCTTGAAAAGAAAATTAGCAAGGAGGAAAGAAATTGATGTCAATTGAAGTATATCTATAAAACCTTCGATAACATGCATGTCCTAAAGGGTATTAATCTCAAAAGCAAATGATGGCGGTGGTAGTTCTAGTGGGAGCTAGTGGCTCCGGCAAGTCAACTTTTAAAGATGCCTCAATCTCCCTCGCTGCACCAACTTCGGAAGTGTCCTTATTGACGGCGTATGATACATTGATCCGTCGGTTGATCTTAATCAAAATTCGCTCTGCAAGCTGGTATGGTTTTCCAGAGTTTTAACTTTGTTCGAGAATATGACGGTCGTTGAAAATATCAAATTAGCCCCGAAAACTGTTACACACAAGTGATGCGGCAGCCGAAGAGAGGGCGAGGCAATTGACGAAAGCGGTTGAAACTGTTGGATAAGGCTGACATGATGCTCAAAATATCTTTCTGGCGGACAAAAACAGCGCATCGCCATCGCCAGGAGCACTAGCTATGCATCCGGAAGCTGTACTTTTGACGAACCACCTCTGCTTTGGATCCTGAAATGATCGGTGAAGTGCTTTGATGTGATTCGCGACCTGGCAAAAAGACGGGCTTACCATGGTAATCGTTACTCACGAGATGAGCTTTGCCAGTAGAAGTTGGCACTCGTGTGATCTGAGACCGCGCAAGATTATCGAAGATGGTACACCAAAAACAAGTTAAGTGGATCATCCAAAACCGAGCGCGCCGCTCGCTCACTGCCGCTGGCGATATGAAATAAACATTATTGAAAATCCTTTAAACTAGCTAAATCGCTTAAATAACATCGTTTTAAAACCTCAAAACATACTAAAAATCGCACAACCTATAATCTGCTCTAAAATTTCTATCTCTATCTATTCGCTTTGTGGTAAAATTAAGGTATGACCCCAGTGATGAGACTGAGAGTTTCATTTTATTGTCGCCTCCTACTTTCGCTTCTTCGCTAACTCTTTGCTTTTACAGTCGCTGGCATCCTCGCGTAATTGCAGTACGGGCCTGAGTTGGTAAAACAACGATGTTAAATCTCGTTGAGTGTGCCTAGTGAGCACTAGCGCACTACTCTCAAGGACGCTAATTCCGCCTATGGTATTGCCTTTGGATATGGTTAATTTACATTAGCGGTCACCGGCTCAAAAACTCGTTGGTTCTGTTGTTCTCGCCGTTCCAATAAAGTCACTTTTTATAAACACAGCAAGAGTTTTATGTTGTTGAGATTGACAGGAAATGCACATGAAGCTTGAGTAACCTCCTGGCTAAGGCCTGAAGTCACACTCTGGGTTTCCCTAGGTCTTTCTCATGCCTGTCAATTTGAACAGCAGGTGAAGGATGGTCTATTTTCAAGTCTTACGATAGAGGCAATTACTCCATGAATTTGCCACAAGCTTCGCAATATACTCAGGTAGTAATCATCGATGGTGAGGTGGATCTGATGAATCGTGCACTCGACGGCATTAAGCAGACTCTCACCAAAGCTACCGTTATTAAGTGTTCTGGGACGCGGTGAAGACTATATAAGTTGAAACCAAATCACACAAAGTTTCCTTTTGCGGGGACAGCGGACGGTGGTTTTCACATGAGTATGAATCTAATCGCCCAATGTTCTGGGCTGGATGTTGCCATCCAGCCAACGTGCTCGGAAACCCTAGTGGAATTATCTTAAAAGTTAAAGCCACGTTATGATTTTCTAATCTCCTGTTAGCACCAGGCCGTAACCTACATACTGATGGAAAAATGGACTGAAAGATTATTGATAGTGATATGCTACATCTTATTTTCTGTGAAGTCTGTCCCAGAATGTATAAAGCAAATGCATGTCCCATAAAGTGGTCCGGTGATTGGCGATATTGTCGACCAGGGAAGTATAGAGGGCGAGAACGTACAAAACTAGCTGATGAAATTATCAGGTTAAACCTGAACAGGTCATCTCAATTGGTCTATGCACTAAGAAATATACCGCGCCAATACCAGAAAAGCCGGGCTGAACATCTACACAACACTCGACCCGCGTGAAGGCGTTAAAAATTTCTTGAACAGAACCTCACGGGTCAGGAAACCCTACTCTTTAAAGGATCGCACATACTTTGAATGGCTGGATTGAAAAACTTCTATCCTGACAGAAGCGAAAACATCTACCAAGGCGTGAAAAGCGTGCAATAAAACGAAGACAGAAGCTGTGAGGATTAAACTAATGACTACAAAACTTTATACGCCATGTTCACTTGGCTGGACTTTACTCAACTGAGCCATGGACGAAAACCATCAAACTACTCAATGATAAATATCACATTAAAGTGGAAATGCTGAATGTGCCAGGTCTCACTGATCCGAAGCATCTGGAATATTAAGGAAGAGTAAAATGGGCAGATTCCTTAATCCCAGACGGCGCCGTTAGCTTGGGCATAGTAATGGTGGCCGCATCTAATGAACCTCATCGTGAAGAAGCCGCAAAAGTTATCTCATCTTATCCTCCTCGACGCAGCAGTGCTTTATGAACCATAGAAAGCGTGATATATTGAAAAACTTTGAGTCGAATTCTGTCACCTTTAAAACAAATCAGACCACTCGAAAAATTCTTCATAAAATAATCGGCGCTTCGATTATGAACGCGCTCCTGAAAATATGTAGAAGACTCTCAAATATGTTGAGTCGGATAAGGATCTCGATTATACAAAATCGAGGTTAAAAACAAGACATCTTGTGGGGCAATGGATGAGATTACTCCAGTCAGGCAGCAAAGAAGCTCCATGCCGGAATTAAAGGGAAGCCGCATCAAGATTTTTCCAAACTGACTCATGCCCCATACATCGTTGATCCAGAAGGCTCTGACCCGTGCCATAAGTCAAGTCCCAAAGGATATAGTGAAAAACATTATTTTCTAGGTCAAGCCGCAAGCTTCCGTATTAAAAACTTTCCGTTTCCTCTTTAGTTTTGTACACGCCAGGATTTTGATGTAACTAAAACAAGACCTAGCAACAAAATATCAAGTCAAAAATCGCAAGTTTATTTATTTCACTCGGACGTACTGCCATTACTCTTGCCCTACTTTCTCAGATCTCAAAAGAGCCAAAACAGGATTCAAAGAACCTCAAAGAACAACCAGCGGTTGCCATCACCTCTCACTTGTTTTGCTGTAGTGCAGGCTGTAAAACTGCTGGATATCAGCCAGTTTTTCTTGATATTGATCCAAAAACTCTACACTTTAACGCGGCTACGCTTGAAAAAGCACTAAGAAACATCCAAATATTCAGGCCGTCATCATGCAGAAGTAACCTGGGCCTGCCATGTGATATGTGAAGAATATTCAGGCGGTTGCAAAGGCGCATAAGTTATTCCTCATTGAGGACCTCGCGCATTCGCTAGATATTGACATTCGGACGGTTGTTCCGCTGGTAGCCTCGGCGATGCGGTCGTCTCTTTCGTTCGGAAAGGGTGCACCGCTTGATGCTAGTTCTGGCGGCGCCTTGATTTTTACGAAAATCCAGTAAAAATCAGCTGCTATCTGACCCTCAAATCGGGAAGTTCACGCCCGAAACTGTCAGATTCCCCAGACCGTTTCTATCCATTTTTGGTCTCCTCTCTCGGACTCTATCGTATCTTCCGGCAGGAAAATATAACCTTGGCCAGCGCCTAATGGGCGTATTAGTGAAATTAAATTTTGTACATCGTTCTGCAGATGCCGAGCTCGACTTCTATCACCGCATGATATATTGGCTGGGCAAATATATTCGCCAGGAACTAAAAACTTTCACGCTCGCGCGGACTTCTTCGTGTGCCGTACTTTGTAGAAGACCAACAAAGGACCCTTCATAAATTACTAAAAAGCCGGCTTCTATTTTGATGAGGTTTGGTATGATACCCTGTTGCTCCGAAGCGTCATTTTAACAAATCTGGCTTCAATCCAGTAGATTGTCCGGTTGCTACGGTCGTCGCAAAAACATCTTGTTAACCTGCCAGTCTATTATCCGATGCAGGAGCTGAGCCTCGCTCGTCAAATTATTTATCAAGATGAGGTGGATATTAAACTAGACAAAAATGCAGCCACAGGTTACTAAAATTGAACAGCTGACTCAAAAATCTATCTCAATCTACAACGTGGCAGGATGATTGGAATCTGGCCATCAAAAATTCGAGCTAGCGAATTTTCTTCAGTCATCAAAAATGGCAGAAATTCAATGAAATGCTTGGCTGTAAAACCCTCCACCAAACAATTAGCAATGAGGCGCAAGTATTGATGGTGGTTCGTGATGCTAAACGTGGCCGGTTCCCTGGAAATTTCTAATGGCCCTCTCCTGATTGGTCAAACACCGAGCTTGATCAATCTGGTCTTTTTCTGAAATTTATCAAAGCCGCGATTAAATTTAAATGCGTGTTCATTCGTTTTTCGTCCAGCCGTAGAAAGATTCGGCAGAGAATCGAGCAATTATGCAAAGGCTAGGTGCGATCAAAGCTTCCTTCCATCTCAATGCAGAGCATACGGTTATGATTGATTTAACAGAAACCGAAGAAGAACTTCTGTCTGATTTTCGTAGACAAACTAGGTATGGTACGTCGAGCTGAAAAGCTCAAAATCAAAGTTATTGACGAGACAAATTCTCCTAATATTATTCAAGAATTTCATAATGTGCAGCTGCAAACCGCAAAAGACAACACTTTATGTCCTCCAACCTTACGTGAACTAGAAGCACTAAAACAGAGTTTTGGGTCAGATTTTAAGATTTACACAGCCTATGATGTAGAAAATAATGCAATTGCCTCACAGGCTGATTCTCATTGATGGTAAAAGCAGACTATTATGAAGCTGCCAGTACGCCCCTAAATCGCAAATTGCCTGGCGCCTATGCTTTGCAAATGGCAAGTCATGCGTGATCTCAAAAACTTGGCGTCAAACGCTATAATCTATGGGGTATCGCACCTGAAGGTCAGACCAATCATCGCTTCTCAGGTGTCACCACCTTCAAAAACTGGTTTTTCTAGTGAGCGATTTACCTATGTCAGTGCACAGGATATTCCAATTCGCAAATTCCGCTATAAAATCAATCGTATCATTGAGAACTTACGTAAAACACCGACATTTAAGCTAGAAAAATATCAATAAACCATATATGAAATAATAAACAATAGAGGAGTTTAAAAATGGCCAATGAAGCGAAATATCAAATTCTCGACGCCGATTCTAAAGAGAGATGGGATGAATTGTCACTGCATAAGGATTCAAACTTTCTTCAATCTTTAGATTTCTATAGTTTTTCTACCAAGACCTTGGTCGACAAGTTGTCAGACGCGTCATAAAACAGAATGATAAGATCGTTGCAGCTTACGCAGGCAGTTGAACCGGCTAAGCGTGGCCGTCATCTAGCTATTGCCGGTGGGCCCGACCCTTGACTGGCAAAACCAAAAATTGGTCGAGCTAATATTTGAAGATATGGCAAAAGTCGGCAAAAACTTCACTGTGTTTTTGTGCGCGTTCGTCCGCAACTCGAATTAAGCAATGAGTCTGAGCAGATTTTTAAGAGCGCTGGTTTTAGAAAAAGCTCCAATGTATCTTCCGTAGAGTTTGCTGAAAGTTTTGGACCTTAATAAACTCGAAGATGAAAATACTTGTCGGTATGAGACAGCGCCTCCGCCGCGCCCTCAGAAAAGCTGAGAAAAATGAAATTACCATTGAAAAATCAACTGATCCTTCCGCAATTAAAGATTTTTATGAAATTGAGACTACAAACCGCCAAGCGACACTCCTTCTTTTGCTTTTTCTTTCTGAAAAATTTCTTACCAAACAGTTTGCTGCCTTTGCCAAAAATAATGAAGCGGTCACTCTATATCGCGAAGAAAGACGGTGAGATTCTAGCCGAAAATTTCATGATTTTTACGGCAACGAGGCCTCATATCACTATGGTGTTTCCTCTGAGCTTGGCACTAAATACTCAGGCGCACCATTGCTCCACATGGAAGCGTGAGATGCGAGAAAGCGCGGTATCACGCGTTATAACTTCTGGGGTATCGTTGGCGAAGAAGAAACCAAGCATCGCTTCTATGGTGTCTCAGTTTTTAAAACGCGGTTTTGGCGTTACAGAGCTAAAAATATCTCCCAGCACAGGATCTAGTTCTCGATAAAATTAAGTACTACACTACAACTTTCCGATCGAATCTTTGCGCCGCAAAATTCGACACGTCTAAATAATATTCATTAAAATTTCATGTGTAAAAACAAAATGTAGTATAATCATAACCAGAATGGATGAGAATATTGGTCGACTCAGGAAAATAGCTTTGGTAATCAAGCTTTTTCTGATTCAAGTAATGGATCAGCGCCAATAAACTCAAATGCTTCAGGCATGAATTCATGAAGACGCTTTGAAATAACCAAGCCAAGAAAATCGAAGAGCAAAAAGTCTGCACAAAAGGGGCGCGATGCTGAAGCCGCCGCCACTCGAAAAAGGCAAAATCCAAATAATGCTCAAGCTGCCGAACAGTCGCCAAATTACTTCATCAGAATCTTTCTATAAGAAAGATAAAGATCAAGCTGAAGAAAAAGAAAGAAAAGAAAGTATAAAAATACGGTCCAATAGGTGCGATTATTGGGATATGATCACAACAATGGTTGCATTCTCAGGTTCAACTCTCCTTGCGCCTTTTGGTTTAGTAGCTAATGGACTTGAGCAATTTAATTCCTGCGAACAAGTATGAAGTATTCAGTACGTCATTTATTATGCCGCGCATGCTAAAAAGCGGTGGTCTAAATTCTAGCTTAACCACAAAAGGAATTTTTGGAAGAGGATCGGAAAAGTTTAAAATATCTGATTCAATGTCTAAGAAATTAGGTCAAAATGGTATTAAATATATTGAAACGACTGGGACGGATGGAAATCCATTAAATCTATTATTTTTACGATGGATGGACCAAATGGTAAGCCAATGGTTGTTGCGTCATATGATGGTGATAAATCAAGGATTCCAAGTACGATTGAACTGCCTTCAACGGAAGTGGATGCGAATGGGAATAGATTAACTACTTCAGTGAATATTGATACGGACAGTCACTATGGCTATAAAAGATGCATTGAAGAGTGACAGTAGTTTTTTAAGGCTGAAGAAAAGTCGACTAGGACCTAAAAAGGACGACATTGCTGGTTGGTTCGACACAACAGCAGACGACGTTGATACTATGCTTGGTAATGGCGGCAGAAATAAAATGGGAAAATCTAGCAGGATGCATCAGATGAAGAGATCCAAAAAGTGCTCAATCAAATGGGATTAAAAGAGGAATCCGAAAATACCAAAGGTGAGGTGCGAGCTGAGTGGTAGATGAAATCGACCCCGGATGAGAGTAATCCTGTACCAGTAGGCAGAGGACGGACGAGATAAAACCGGGAATGGACGCGGAATCAGCAACACGCTCTAACAGAACGTGCAGACAAGGCCGCCGCGGCCATAGGTAAGGCATCGGCTGTCGCGACTGGAGCAGGATACGCATGCGCCATTATGAAAGTTATTAACCAAATTCACAAATCGTTGCCGGTATTAATAAAGCAAAAACCTCAATTTTACAACTACTGCTCTTGAAGCCTTTTGATAAAGCGAAGGCGGGGGACAGTTCTGACAGAGGCTCATTACATCATGAATGGCCTAGATCGAGAGGCGTCACTCGTGACCACTACTGGAAATGTGATTCCAGGAAAGAAAGCACCTCGGCCTGGATGAGTCCAGCTATTCTAGGTTTTTTTAGTAATGGTCATTATAATATAAAGTCTAACGATCCAGTCGCAAAGAAGTTTAATTCTGAGTTAGCAGTTCAGCGCGCAGTCTATCATAGCAATGAAGTAGATTCCAGCGACTACAGCGGAAATAAAATGGACCTTGGGGCTATTCTTGCTAGGAGCTCGGGGGCCTAGCAACATATAAGGGATGCGTCGCTATTTCGAAAGGGGCGAACACTATCGGTCTCTTTGCTGAAGTTGCGGGGGTTATTTTAAGTGGTGGATTATCAGAAATAGTTAGAAATATTACAGGAACCTTACTTACTATGGCGCAGGCGACAGCTATATCGTTAGCGGTGGGTGGAATTATTTCTTTTATTGTACCTACAATTGCTAAAAGGTCTCGCAAAACTTTATAGCTAATATGACGGAGAAGATCCAGCCTATATCCTTTCGAGTGGTTTTCACGCAATATGCGGCTATACAGCACCGTATGAGCTCTGGGCATCCAACAAAGAAATCACAACTAGCGGAAGACTATCAAGCAAAAACAAGCAGTGATCGCAAACGAATCAAGAGGTTTTGCACGAGGAGACACTTAGCCCGCTCGATGCAAGTTCGCCATATACTTTTTATGGGCAGCATTATAAATATAGCTTGATTCCAGTAGCGATGACGGTATCTTCACCACTTCAAACAGTTTCAAAAATTAGTAATGTTTTTAGTAGTTCAGTAAAAGACCTCCCATCCGCCTCTGCGGCTGATGTGACTAAGTTAAAACTTATGTAGATGAAAATTGCCCATCTGCTAATGCAGCTGAAGACCCACTTGTAATGGATGCATTCTGTAACAACTATATTTCGTCAGACTATTCTACGATCAATACGCCAATGGATGAAGTTGTGAGACCGTGTTGGTAGCAGTAATCTAGATTTTGACAAAATTGATGAAAATATTAATAGCGAAACCCCCACCAAAGGAAGGTCGGATTTATCAAATGGATTATAGCCTATGCACTGAGGGAATCAAACTATAATGTTGCTGATAGTAACATTGCAGGAGCAGTAACTACTTCGGCTGGTGTAGGCTCCAGGTCTTACTAAACAAATTACAGGCGCAGTCATCGGCACGATACCAATAATAGGGCAAGCAATTCAACTTGCTGGTGATTTATCAGAAGAGCTAATCATGAAATGGATTACTGGAGAAGGGTGTGCAGACGATGAGTCTAAAATATTTCTCTCGCTACTCCGAAGATCAACGTCTTCTTGAGTCCGCAGGATTAATTGAACAATCCGCCGTTACTGCATACATTGATAAATATCTTGAGAAGAATCCACTTGACAACTCTGATGCTGGAATTATTGCACGCAAGACTGGTATGTCAAAAGAGGATGCAGAGATAGGTCTGAGGGCTTATTGAATCAATACCTATCTAACAAAACTATCATCAAAAGAAAAAGGTCGAAACTGCCAACCAAGATCGAAGACTACCAGTATGAATCATCTTCAGTCATTGCAGAGGTTCTTCCAAGTAGTCTAGTTACTCAGTTTGCTAAGTTCAGCGAGCAGCGCCTCGTCACTGCAGTAGCCTAGACCTCGTCAATAACCAAAAATGTGATAAAATAAGCATAAGGATAATAAAAGGAGTAATAATGTCCACAAAACTAAAAATATATTGATTACCACTGAATCTTTTGCCCTGCAAGGTATTGTTGCACTACTTTTCGGCTGGTTTGCATTATTTACCAGTTCCAGTGACATCCAGACCTTAGTCGTCATCGTTGACTCTGTACTTCTTTCTCTCAGTATTATCGAACTGCTCAATCTTCTAATACCGCACCAGAACTCGCAATACCCGGGGTGTTTCACTCTTTATGGCAATTCTTGAGAGTCGGTGCCGCTCTCTCTTCTCTTTACCTATGAGCAGAATGTCGCCTGGCACCTAGCCGTAGTTGCCCGCCTATACTACTATCCGTGGCATTTTCGAAATCCTTCTCGGTCTCCACTCGATCGACGATCTAACTGATAAATTTAGCTGGGTTCTCACCGGTGTTTTGCGGTTGTATTATGGGTATGTCATTTTAAACAGTGGGCCGTCTTGGTACCACTCATTTCATTAAATATTTCGGATCCTACATGATGGTCTTTGGTATCGTCAATCTTATTTATTCAATCCACAATCGTGAACAATCCAAAGATTACCAGGCTGAAAAAGTTGCCGCGAAAAAGCTAAGGATGCTGTGAAAAACTCGGCAAAAGAACTTTTGAAAGCCGTGGAGACTCCATCTCGCAAAAATTTCTGCATCCGCTAAAACCACCATCAAGCATAAACGGTAGTAAATCGACTAGTCTAAATAGTCTAAATAGCCACAAAGCTGCCCTTACGGCTTTAAAAACTGAGATAATATGCTATAATATGATCTCAGGGAGATGATATGAAATATAAGATGCCAACCAAGGCTATCATAACTGACGCTGGTTTTTGCTAGTCGATTTTTACCTATCACAAAAACAATCCCGAAGGCGATGCTTCCCCTGAAACCATCCAATTATGCAATTTGTTGTGGATGAGTGTATTGCCGCAGGAGATTACAGAGATTATTATTGTAGCCACCCAGAAGGAAAGCCAATCTATGAAGATTACTTTAATAATGCCGTTAATCGCATTAGAAACAGCTCGCCTCTCAAGGTAAACACGATCGTTATACCCCAATCCAGGAGATCCTCGATTATCCGAAAATTACCGTGATCGAACAGGATCAATCCTATCCTTACGGTAATGGCTCGCCAATTGCTTCAGCCCGCAAATTTATCCGTGATGACGAAGCTTTTATCGTCGCCTACTCTGATGATGTTGTCTTTGGTGCCTCTGATGTTAAAAAACCTTAAAAAGACTCTTTTATAAAACACGAAGATGCCAAGGCTATCATTATCGCTCAAGAAAATGCCAAAAGAAGTCCTCAATAAATATGGTATCATCCGCCTCCAAGATGAACAGAAGATGACTCTTCATAACATCGTAGAGAAGCCAAAAACTGAAGAGGCTCCGTCGAATCTCACTTCATACGGTCGCTATCTGTTAACACCAGATGTCTTCCAGTATCTTGATCCAAAAACATTGGTCTGGATAATGAGCTTTGGACAGTTGACGCGATTACTCGCATGGTGAAGGACGGCAACGTCTATGTTGAAAAACCGAAGGCCAGTGGATGACCACCGGTGACCCAAAGAACTATTTCCTCACCGGTCTCTACTATGCCAAGCATTATGAAGATTTTGGCAAAGATCTCGAAAGCGCGATCAAGAACTTCTGGGTTACCGATCAAAAACCTTGTGAATTGAATCTAAAGTCATCAACCAATCAATCAATTATTCTTTCAACATTTGATAAAAATCAGAAAGCCTAACTTAAAAATCTACCATTCAGGTAGATTTTTGTGAGTTATGAAGAAATAGCGCTTATACTATAATAAAATCATTATAGGTTATAAATGGAGCTTTCATGAATCTCGCTGAATGGATTTTAGTAATGTTTTTATCAGTAGCCCTGCTGATTTTTCTTATCGTTGGCATTATTTTGTATCGTCAAGTTCACTAGTCTCCTTTCCGAGATTGAAATTATGGTTCAGACTGGCCAGTCAATCTTTGATAAGGCGGATGACGTCGCAGACACTATTAAGGATCTTACCTCTGTTGGACCTCTTGCTCTGTGGTTTCGTCAAAGAATATATCGGTCGAAAACTTTTTAGCTTATTAAAAATCGATACCTAAAAATCGGTTTTTGACGAATTCGAAGAAGAGGACAATGATGAAGAGGGAGTCCGGTAAAAGCTCTACTAGAACCAGCGCAAAAATACCACAAAAACTCATCGTGATCTCCAGAAGCGGGCTAAAACTGCTGCCTCAAAACTGAGAAAATAAGCTGAGAAAAATAAAAATAAAAATCATACGAGGGATATACGAAAATAGACTAAAGAAAAAGTTTCGAGGTTTTGGTATATCTCTTTTTAAAGATTCCTCTATAATAAAGATAGAAACTTAAAACAGGAGTCCAAAATGAGATAATAAATTCTTCCTCGGCATGATTCTCGGCGCAGCTGCTGAAATGTTGTCGCTGGAGTTTTTCTAGCACCAAAATCAGGCAAAGAAACCCGTGAAGACCTGAAAAACAGGGAAAAAGAAGCTATTGAAACCACTAAAAAGTTAGTAAAAAGGCTTATCTCGGTGCCAAAACTGAAGGTCAGAAATTCTTTTTGATAAGGTTTTTCGTAAGAAAAATGAATTAGAAGCTGAAGAACTCGGCAAAATCGAAGATATGAAAGATGCTGCCGATGAAGCTAAAAGAAGCTGCAGAATCAGCTATCGAAACCGCAGTTGAATCAATCGACGAATAAGTCCAACAGATTGAGTTGATCGGAATTCAATAATCAATTAAAAATCTGTCTAAAAATCCCACTGTTCCGTCCCATCTCGCATTGTTTATGCTAAAATATAAGTATGTGTTGTGAGGTGACCAAGAAAGCGGCCGAATTGGCCCGCGAGCAAAAATATCAGGAATTTTTGCCAGCAAATCGACTCCCCTGATCACGGATCGGGCCGAGTGATTTTGTCCACCTTCTCACAAACCACACTCACTACAGCCTCCTAGATGGTCTCAACAAAAGGTCCCAGACCCACTAATTGCGTTAAGGGCCAGAGTATGGAGGCTGTTGCCGTGACTGACCACGGCACCATGTCTAGCCTGATTGAGCTCTATAAAGAGGCAAAAGCCGCCGAAATAAAGCCGATTCTAGGCCTTGAGGCCTATGTAGCAGCGCGTTCTCAGCTAGACCGCGATCCCGCTTTATGATAAAGTGAGATACCACATTACGCTGCTTGCCATGAGACGATAAGGGCTTTGAAAACCTCTGTCGTTTGGCAGCTGAAGCCGAAAGTTAACGGAAAATATTACAAACCTCGTATCGACCATGAAATCATGGAAAAATATAACGAGGATTATTTGTGTCTCTGGCTGTGCTAGCTCTGAGATCTCTGTCCGACTCAAGAATGGTGACATGGAAGGCGCCGAGAAACTTGTTGAATGGTATAAAAAAAGTCTACAAGGACCGATTTTATTTTGGAAATGCAGGACCACTGGCCATCCTGATTCACCAACTCACTGGGATGTCCAGAATCGTATAAATCAGGGTTTGCAAAGAAATTGCCAAAAACCGGTTTACCTCTAGTAGTTACCTGTGATGGTCATTATCTTAAGCATGAGGATCAGGATGCGCATGAAATCCTCCTCTGTATTGGCACGGCCTCCAATCTTTCCGATCCAAACCGCATGACCCTGAAGGAGTTTTCAGCTCCACGTTATTCCACCTCAAGAAATTATTGATCGCTGGAGCAAAGATTTTTCCCGATGCTATTAAAACACTCGTAAAATTGCCGAGCGCTGCCATACTGAGATTCAGCTCGGTCGTATTTTGATTCCGAAAATTCCCAATTCCAGATGGAGATTCCGAAGAGCTACCTCGACAAACTGGTTTTTCGAGGATTAGCCTTTCCGCTATGGTGGCGTTACTCAGGAAGAAGCTGCTAAGCTTTTCGATCGAGGAGTGTCGTAAGCTACTCTCTGATCCTCGAACGTATCGACTATGAGCTTTCGGTCGTCGACAAAATGAGCTACAACGGCTACTTCTTAATTGTCCAAGACTTTCATTATATGGGGAAAAACCCGCCGTATTATTTATGGCCCTGGCCGTGGTTCTGCCGCTGGTTCTCATTTTGGCCTATGCTCCGTATCACCGAGCTTGACCCGATGAAATACGATCTTCTCTTCGAGCGTTTTCTGAAACCCAGATCGTATTTCGATGCCAGATATCGATACTGACATCCAGGATACTCGCCGCGACGAGGTGATTGAGTACTGTACTGATAAAATATGGTAAGGCTCGTGTCGCCAACATTGTTACCTTCTGGTAAAGATGATGGCTAAAAACGCCGTACGTGATGTGGCGCGTGCTCGAGTTCCTTATGCTGAGGCTGACCGCATTGCCAAACTTGTCCCGGATCCAGTTCAGGCCACCACGTCAAAGCTCACTGATGCCATCGTCAATACGCGCAGACCTCAAATATGAATATGAACACAACCCAACCGCCAAACGCGTAATTGATTATGCTTCCAAAAGCTCGAAGGCACCATCCGTTCTCACGGCGTACATGCTTGTGGTATGGTGATTGCCCCAGATGATCTGGTCAAATCTCTTCCTCTGAAGTTTCCGCCAAAGGTCCACTCGCCACCCAGTACCCGTCCACTCAGGTTGAGGAGCTAGGCCTTCTTAAGATGGACTTCTTGGGTCTTTCCAACCTCTCTGTGATTAACTAACGCCCTGCGTATGATTCGTAGGGGTTTATCACGACGACATTGACCTCTATAATCTCCGCTTGATGACCCAAAAGCTCGCCTATCAGCTCCTCAAAACGCCTGAAACTACCGGTGTCTTCCAGCTTGAATCTGCCGGTATGAAACGCTATCTCAAAGACCTAAAGGCCTGCAGTTTTGAGGATATTATCGCTATGGTGGCCCTCTATCGCCCAGGACCAATGCAGTTTATTGACTCATTTATTCGTCGAGACACGGCGAGGAGCCAATTACCTACCTCCATCCAGGACTAGAAAATGCCCTAAAGTCCACTTATGGTATCTTGATTTATCAGGAACAGTTCATGCAGATCTCCAAGGAATGGTGCGGCTTTACGGGTGGTCAGGCAGATACGCTTCGTAAGGCAGTCGGTAAAAGAAGAAAGTAGCGCTGATGAATAAGGTGAAGCCTGAGTTTATTAAGGGCGCACAGGAGGTTGGTGGTGCCACAGAGGAACAGGCCGAAACTTTCTGGAATCAGCTACTTGATTCGCGAATTATTGTTTTCAATAAGTCACACGCCGCGTGTTATGGGCTCGTTGCTATATTGGACGGCATACCTGAAGGCTCATTAGCCCAGATGCCTTTCATGGCGGCTCTAATGACCTCAGACATGCGTTGGACGGACCGTCTTGCCATCGAAATCGCTGAATGTAAGCGCATTGGTATCAAAGTACTCGGTCCTGACATTAACCAGTCTTATGCTGACTTCGGGTATTGTTGGTGGTGAACACCATCCGCTTCGGTCTAGCAGCAATTAGAGTATGGGGAAGGCCCTGATTGGAAGAAAATCGTCATTCCTGAACGTGACAAAAATGGTCCATTCAAATCCGTCTGTGATTTTGCCTCGCGCGTTGATAACACCAAATTTAATAAGAAATCCTGGGAATCCGCACATCAAGACTGGCGCCTTCGACCGCTTTTGCCTCTCGCACCGACCTTTCTTCTAATCTTGAAGATATTCAGGCTTATGGCGGTAAGGTCCAAAAAGACCGCGCTTCCGGACAAACAGATCTCTTTCGGCCTGATGGGCGATGCCGGCGCGTTCCAGAGCCAGAGATTAAGCCATCTCCAAGCAAAGTTAGTGAAAAAGAGCAATTACTCTGGGAACGCGACCTCATGGGGCTCTATCTCTGCCCATCCGCTCGACAAATATGATGTCTATTTTGAAGAGAAAATACCCACCCATTCTCAGTTGTTTCACGCCGAAAATGATGGCAAACAGGTCATCGTTGGTGGCATTGTGACCGGAATTCGTACCATTTTCACTAAATCTAACACCAAAAATGGCCTTTGTTAAGATTGAAAGTAAGACTTCAGAAACTGAATTTATTGTTTTTCCGGCGCTTTATGAGCAGGAAGGTTCAAAATTAGCCGTTGATAATATTATTAAGGTGACAGGTCGCGTCAACGCGCGCGATAAAGATGGCAATATTACCTCTGAGGTTAAAAGTATTGCGGACTCCTTCTCTATTGTTTCGGATGACAAACTTGAAAATTACCAGTCCACTGGCGCCCGTCTAGACGACCCGAAAAGAAGCTCCCAAAAAGGAATTTGAGACGTAAGAAAACTACTTCCGTACCTGAAAATATTGCCCTTAGATTATCTGGAAGTCAAAAATCAGAAGACAAAAATGCAGAGAAAAAGGAGTCTAATACCGAAAAATCTGCTGAAAAGGCGACTGACGGTAAACCAAATAAACCAGAAAGCGAAAAGGCAATACAAGCACTTCAACAGCCACAAATACTCCAACAACCACAAATACTTCAACTGCCACAAGCACTTCAGCTGCCGCTTCTGAGGAACCAGTTCGCCGTGTCATTACTCCGCCAGCCGACCCTCGTTCACAGAGGTTATATGTTTTGATCGAAGACCCTGAAGATACCGCAAACTCACGCGTATCCGTAAATTATGTGATGATAATCCAGGTTTTTCAGGAGATTATTCTTGTACTTTAAGGATGAAAGTGGCAAAAAGCCAATGCGCATGCCGTTCAAAATTGACGCCTCAAGTGAGTTAATCGATCCACTTAAGGCCCTGGTTGGCGACTCAAGTGTTGTTCTAAAAATAATGACCCTAAAAATAGTGTTTTTAAAATCTTTATGCTAAAATAATTGAAAAGAAGGTGGGAAGTGAATAAAAATAGCAAAGTTTCTGAATGCACGTATTTCTGGTTTTTGTAACAGACAAGCCAGAGATTTTGGCGGCTTATTCTCGTGATGCCAGCATCCCGCAAATCATGCCAAAAACTGCTCTTTTTGCCTAACAATATCGAAGATATTCAATATGTTCTGCGTTTTACTAATGAACTAGCAAAAAGGGCTATCTAGTTGCCAATTGTCGTACGTGGTTCGGGACTTGACCAAAGTGGAGCCGATCTTACAGAAGGCATGGTCCTTTCGACTGATGAATCAAATCCAGGAAATTGATGAGCGCGGCCGCCTTGTCCGGGTGCAGGCTGGGGTAACTCTCGGACAGTTAAATTCCGCCCTCGCACTTTTTGGCCTCTATTTACCGGTCGAAGCTGACTCTAGAGAAACTATCGATGGTTTAATCTCCAATTTCTATACTGACCGTATCGCCGAAAATATGGCAGTATCTATTATTATGTTGATCGCCTCGAGGCGGTGCTTGCAAACGGTGAACTTTTTCAGTCTCAGACTCTTACTCAGCTAGGTCTTCGTAATGCCAAAACTCGAGACGGTTTGGTCGGAAAAATCTATCAAAAACCCATAAGATAATTGAGCAAAACCAGAGGCAGCTGCAGAAATCAAACAAAATGATCATTCGCGCATCGGTTATCGTATGCTCACGGAGGTTTATTCAAAAATAATGAATTCGACCTCGCTCCACTATTCTTTGGTGCTCAAGGCAGCCTCGGTGTGATTACGGAGTTAATTTTTAAAAAGTGGCGCCGATTCCGCGTCCTACCAAAAAGGCTCTCTTCCTCTACGATGAATTAGATTCTGCCATCGATTTCATGGAGCGACTTAAAAACTTGAGCCAGTCCGTATCGATTTTTATGACACCAGGATGTTTGGCCAAAGTTCCTCTAGAGTCCGTAAATACCCAGAACCTCACGGATCCGAGGATACTAAAGCCATGCAAGCCTCGAAAAAGCTCAGAAAACTCAAATTCAATTTTTACAAGCGCTAAATATCTCATTTCAACAGAGCTCGAAGATTCCTTCTTTAAAAATCATAAACACATCAAAAATGCGACAACTTTTGGAGGGGGTACAAATCAATTATCGACCAAAAAGACATTGTCTCTCAGTTTGAAAAACTTGCCCAAAACTCCTGGAAGCCTATCGCAATGACGCGGAATTCTCTGAGCGCGTTTGTCTGGTCGACCGCTCATATATTCCAGCCACAGAATTAAACTCAGTCATCGGGAGTTTAGCTGCACTCGAAGAGATTTTCGGCCAACCTCTGCCGCTTTTTGGCTCTTTTGCTACCAACCTCTATTCCATACGTCCCGCCTTTGACCTCTCAAGCGTTAATGATCGCAAGCAACTGCTCCGTTTTATCCAACATTTTGGAAAGCTCCTTTCTGACTCAAATGGCACGCTTTGTGGCGGCTCCGCTGAAGGTCAGGTTCAGGCCCTCATTGTCAATCAGAAATCCCCACCAAAACTCGTGCTCTATCATGAAATTAAACAGTTATTCGACCCCCAATAATATCCTAGCTCCAAAAATCAAGCAGCACGCCTCTCTCGCAAACGTAGTTCGTTTTATGCGTACCTCCCCACAAATTGGCTTGATCCGTCGCGACTAGATAGGGATTTTAGACGATTTGAAACCTTAATTAAGGCAAAAACCACCATAAAACGAGTTCGCCCTTCGCGTGAATCAGCTTGTCATGATATAATCGTCCCATGAAAGTTACTACAAAGAAATTATCCGACACCAAGGTCGAAGTCACTCGTCACCCTTGATCAGAAGGATCTTCAAATTGCTGAAGAACAGGCGATTCTCCGTCTTTCCAAAGAAATCAGGTCCAGGGCTTTCGTCCAGGCAAAAATTCCAGCCGAAATCGCAAAGAAAAACATTAATCCCAACGACCTCGCCAGTACTACTGCCGACATCGCTGTTCGTCGCACCGTCCCGACAGGCTTTCGAAGAGGCCAAGAATATCCCTCTCGTCATTCCTAATGTTGACATTGTCAAATACGTTCCAGGTGAAACCCTTGAATATAAAGCTGTAGCTGACATCGTCCCAGAAATTAAACTCGGCGACTACAAGAATCTCAAAGTTAAACGTGAAGAGTTTAAGGCTAAACCAGCTGATATCGACGATGTCCTCGCCCGCGTTCGTAGCGCCTATGCTGAAAAGCAAGTAGTAAAACGTGAAGCTAAAATGGATGATGAGGTCGTCATCGACTTTGAAGGCAGTCTTGATGGCGAGAAATTTGAAGGTGGTGCTGCCAAGGATTTTAAGCTTAAGCTTGGCTCACATCAGTTTATCCCAGGTTTTGAAGAAGGCATTGTCGGTCATTCTGCAGGCGATCGCTTTGATCTCGAACTTACCTTCCCTAAGGACTACCACGCTGAGAAACTTGCCGGTAAGAAAACTGTCTTTAATGTACTCTTAAAAACAGGTTAATGAATTTGTTCTCCCAGAATTAAATGAGCGAATTTGCTGAAGAAATGTGGTCCGTTCAAGACTCTCGAGGAACTCAAACTTGATATCGAGAACAACCTCACCGAGCAAAATAAAGTAAAATCAGACGAGAAATTCAAAGACGATCTCGTTAATGAATTAATCAAAAAGTAAAATTTCTGCTCCTGAGATTCTCATCGAGGACCAAATCCGCTTCATCAGCAAGATATTGAAGCTAATGCTAATGCGCAAGGTCTCAACTTTGAGGACTACCTCAAGCAAACTGGTCAAACTGAAGAGGACTGGAAAAAGCAGATTAAAGAACTTGCAGAGACTCGTGTCAAAGCCTCCTCGCACTCCAGATGCTAGCTCGTGAAGAAAAATTGATGTCGACAACGAAATTGTTGATGCTAAACTAAACGAACTTCGCGAAGTTTATAAGAAATCTAAAGAAGCTCTTTGCCAGCCTCTAAAGATAATAATGTTCGCCAGGATATCAAAAACCGCATGGTAATTGAGAAAAACCCTGAACTTCCTCGTCAAGCTAAACCCAAAGACGAAGCTGACGATAAGAAAGCTAACATCATAAAAAGGAGCCACAAGGCTCCCTTTTTGTTTAAACTTGATAAATATCAAAAATATGTTAATATATAATTATGTCACAACCTAGTTTATTATCTTATCTAAAACAGTTATATAAAGAGAAAAGGGAACTCACCATTCTTGAGATCACCCTATCTAATCATTGCAGGTATTTCTTTTCTCGTCTCGGCGGTCATCGCTCTACCTAATCAGGCTCTCGGCGTGGGTCTTCTCATCATTCCATTTATCGCATTTTTAGCATTTTCCGCCAATCTAATTGTTTGGGCACTCGTCAAAAATGCTGTTAGAAGAGTCCATTAAAAATCAAGGATCGAACCTCAAAGAGTCAAAAAAAGACGCCATTATCTCTTCCAGCTAAGGTGAAAAAGCCGGTTGTAAGGTCAAAACAAGCCAAAAAGTCTTAATTGACGAACTGGGCTCAAGGTAGTATAATAAGTCAAGAGTTTCGTGCCAAATCCAATTGCTGTAACGGAGGCGGCTGAGGTTAAAACCTAGGTTCAAAGATTTTTGAGCCAAATATTAAGTCGAAATTAAATAAGAGGAAAAAATGCCAACAATCAATCAATTGATTAGGAAACCACGCAAGGTGGCTGCAAGGAAGTCAAAATCACCTGCCTTAGGTAGCATTGTCAACACTTTGAAGACTCGTTACTACGATCAGCCAGCTCCATTGAAGCGCGGTGTTTGTATCAAAGTTACCACCAAAACTCCAAAGAAACCTAACTCCGCTCTACGTAAAGTCGCTCGTGTTCGCCTCACCAATGGCCAGGAAGTTTGGAGCTACATCGGTGGTGAAGGTCACAACCTTCAGGAGCACGCAGTGGTTCTCGTCCGTGGTGGACGTGTCCGGATCTTCCAGGTGTCCGCTACCACATCGTCCGTGGTACTCTTGATCTTCAGGGTGTCAATGGCCGCAAACAGGGTCGTTCTAAATACGGCGCTAAGAAGGAGGGTAAGTAATTATGCCACGTAAAACCACTAAATCACTTGAACGCAAAGTTAATCCAGATCGCCGCTACCAGTCAATTCTCGTTCAGCGCTTGATCAACAAGTCTATGCTTGATGGTAAGAAACAGGTTGCCGAACGTGCAGTTTACTCTGCAATCGAAGGTGCTGCAAAGAAGCTTGGTTCTGAGAACCCAGTTGAAGTACTTGAGAAAGCAATTGCCAACGTTTCTCCAGATTTTTGAAGTTAAGTCCCGCCGTGTTGGTGGGTGCTAACTACCAGATTCCCATTCCCAATTTCTGGTCACCGTCAGATGCACTTTGCCTTCTCATGGCTAGTCGTTGCTGCTCGTGCTCGTAAGGGTATGCCATACGAACGTCGTCTTGAATCAGAAATCGTTGATGCCTTCAATGGTACCGGCGCTGCTTTCAAGAAGAAAGAAGATACTCACCGCACGGCAGAAGCGAACCGTGCATTCGCTCACTTGCAAGAGGTTAGTCTTTCAAATCTCAAAAACACTACCAGAAATGGTAGTGTGTGTAGTACCATTTAGATATGCTATAATTATCTAAAATCAAGGAGGTAAAATGATAAAACTCGCAATTAATGGCTTTGGCCGCATCGGTCGCAACGCCTTCAAGATTGCTTTCTGAACGCCGTGACGTTAAAATTGTTGCAATTAATGACTAACCGACACTAAGACCCTAGCTCATCTATTGAAGCATGATTCAAGCTATGGTCACCTATAGATCGAGACGTTAAATTTGACGAAGAGAACCTCATCGTTGATGGTGAAAAATCCGTGTTTTCTCCGAAAAAGAGCCACAAAAATCTCCATGGGGTGAATATCAGGTTGATGTCGTAATTGAATCAACTGGTTTCTTTTACTGATCCTAAGAAGGCGGCAGACCATCTTGAAGCTGGCGCCCGCAAAGTGGTTATTTCTGCACCAGCTAGGGTGAAGGCGCCAAAACTATCGTGATTGGCGTCAATGAAGATACTGTAACTGAAGATGATAAAATCCTCTCTAACGCATCCTGCACTACAAACTGTATCGCCCCTGTTATGAAAGTCCTTGAGGATAATTTTTGGTATTGAGAAGGCCTTAATGACTACAGTTCACTCCTACACCGCCTCACAGCGCATCCCTAGACGCCCCAGCCAAGGACCCTACGTGAAGCACGCGCCGCCGCAGAAAAACATCGTCCCAACCTCAACTGGCGCCTCAAAAGCTGCAGCCTTGACAATTCCTGCCCTCAAAGGCAAATTTGACGGACTCTCGATTCACGTCCCGACCCCAGTCGTTTCTCTCGCAGATATTACTGCCGTCTTGAAACGAGATACAACCATTGAAGAATCTTCAAGAAATCTTCAAAAAGGCCTCCAAAGAACCATTTTATGAAGGAATCCTCGGTGTTTCTGAGGAGCCACTCGTCTCCATCGACTATCGTGGTAATTCTCACTCCAGCATCGTTGACCTTCCTCTCATCAATGTGGTCGGTGGCAATCTGGTAAAAATTGTGGCTTGGTATGACAATGAATGGGGTTATTCTAACCGCCTAGTCGAATTAGCCTCTGATTTTGGGAAGAATTAATATGCCAAGGATCTTTCTAGGTTCTGATCACCGTGGATTTGTTGCCAAACAGCGTATTTTGGCCACGCTTTCGCAGTCTGAATGGGCAGAAAATTACGAAATTGTTGACCTTGGCCCTGAAACCATGCGCCCAGATGATGATTTTAACGATTATGCCATTGCGGTCTCTCGTGCAGTGCGTGAAACGGAAGGCTCCCGTGGTATCTTAATCTGTGGCTCCGCTCACGGTATCTCAATGCAGGCTAATCGCTTTAAAGGTATTCGCGCCATCTGTGGTTATACTCGGAGCTCGTCTGTCTCGGACGTCTTCATAACGACGCCAATGTCCTCTGTCTTTTCGTCTGATTTTATGGGTGATCAAAATATTGACCAAGCAATTGATATGTTCCTTCGCGGTAATTTCTTACCGGAGGAGCGTTATATTCGACGCAATCGTCGTCTAGATGAAGAAACAATTTATTAAGGAATAACTATGGGTGAGGATGTCAAAAATAGTACCAACAATCTTAACGGCGGATCCGCAAGTTTTTTTGCGATGCAGCTAGACGCGTATCAAAAGTTCTCGAGGCGTGTGCAGTTAGATATTATGGATGGCACCTTCACTGCTGATAAAAGTATTTCTGAAGTTGCAATTGCGCAGCTCCCGCCGAATCTCGCAGTTGATATCCATCTGATGTCCGCGAGACCTAGTGATCATCTAGCGAATATTTTACGTCTCAAACCATCTCTGTATTCTGCACGCTGAGGCTAACGAGAATCTCTTGCCATTCTTCAGTGAATTTAAGAAAGCGGGAATAAAATGTGGCGTCGCTCTGCTACCTGAACCTCATCCAGAGCTCGTTAAGCCACACATTGATGCTAGCTGATCACGTTCTGATCTTTGCCGGCAGTCTCGGCAAACAGGGAGGCGAAGCTGATTTACTCCAGATCGAAAAAATCAAAATTGTCCGAAAATTAAAGTCGGATCTTGAGATCGGCTGGGATGGCGGCGCTAATCTGACAAATATCCGCGCGTTTGCGCATGCCGACCTCAACGTTATTAATGTTGGATCTGCCATCTCGAAGGCAGAAAATCCCGCCGATGCCTACAGTAATTTAGTCGAAGAATCGAAAAAAAGAGGAGTACTCTAATGGTGGGACGCATAAAATCTACAAAAAAATCCAATCCCTTTACTAGAGCAACCGATTTCGCGCGTAGTTTGTCTAGGGTCACGCTCACTCGAAATTTACCTAGTCGACCACTGATGATTTTATTGTCAAAAAGATAGTATTTCAGCTGGTGAAAAGGTCTACATCGATCAAGTCTCCTATCAGGTTGGTGGTGGTGGCACTCAACGCTGCCGTCACCTTTGCAAGACATGGCCATCAGTCCATTCTGATCAGCAATCTCGGTACTGATTCTGCAGCCGAGGCTATTATAGATTTTTAATCGATGAAAATGTAGATACGAGTTACCTAAATCAGCTAGATGGTCAGACTGGCACCTCTGTTAGTTATGTTAGATTCAAAAACCGCCAGTGCTACCACCATGACTTGTTTAGTTGCTAGTAAATATAAAACCTTACCGCCTCCGACCTTTCATTAGCTAATCCCGATTGGTTATATGTCACAAGTTTGAGGGTGACATGGAAAATTACTCGAATTTGTCGAATATGCAAAAGGAAAAACAGATACAAATCATGTGGAGCCCAGGTAAAGAAGAGCTTGCGCAGAAGAAAAAGTCTTGGGCCTTCTTTTCTGATATCGATGTTCTAATCCTCAACCAAAAAGAGGCAAAAACAGCTGGTCCATGGAGAGATTCTGGAGGAATTACTTTGCGCACCTTTCGCCTTAGCGTTACGACTCTTATCATAACCGATGGCGCTACTGGTGCAATTGCTACAAAATGGCCAGAGTCGTATCGTCTCGCCCAATATGAACCCAAAAAGCCCGTAGATTTTAGTGGTGCAGGTGATGCCTTGGTGCTGGCTTCCTGCTGGAATCTTGGATGGACTAGATTTTAAAAATAGCCTCAATTGCTGCCGCTGCTAACTCTACCTCTGTTATATCTTATATTGGTCCAAAACTGATCTCTCTCCCGCCAACGAAAAATTTCACCCAATGCCGATCCAGAAACTTGAATATAATAGAGGCCCCATTCGGCCTCTTCTTTTAATTCTAGGCAGATTTGAAATGATTATAAATATTATCGTTGATATTGATGTGTGTCCAATCTTATTGGCTGCCATTACTACCTCTGTAATATCATCCGTCAAGACAAATAAATCGAGGTCTTTTTCCTTAATCATGTGATTCTTTAGCATCGTGGTCTTCATAAACTTCACCAGTGGTCTCCAGTAGGTCTTCCCAATCAAAAACACCGGCATTTTTGGCATTTTGTTGGTTTGCATTAAGATTAGAACCTCTGAAAGTTCATCAAGCGTGCCAATTCCACCAGGAAAGAACACATAGGCCTTACTCGCCATCACCAGCATTAATTTTCGGGCAAAGAAGTACCTAAATTCCATTCCATCAGTGATATATGGATTTGGATGTTGCTCAAAAGGCATGAGTAATATTTAGCTCCACACTGCGGCCGCCATATTCATAAGCACCACGATTAGCTGCTTCCATAATGCCAGGCCCACCACCGGTAATTACAGGGTGTCCATTTTCCGCCAAAAGTCGGCCGAGTTCACGCCTATGTAATATTTTTCAGTTTCTCGTGTTCTTGCTGATCCGAAAAACTGAAACCCCCTGTGCATCACTTACGGAATTGTCGAAAAGACCACCAAAAATGTCTTTAGCATAGGCCATCGAGCGTTCAATATCAGCCTCGGAAAGCTTGTCGGTAGTAATTTCACTGATCCATTTTTCTATCATCCATAAGCATATTATATCAGAAACAGGGAGAATCACTAATCCATGATAGAATATACTCATGCAAAACCGGGAAAATTATCATAATTCTGCATAATATCCGCTCAACCTATAATGTCGGATCAATCTTGGTACCGCTGACGGTTTTGGAGTCAACAGGGTAATTTATTCTGGCTATACGCCAACCCCTCCTGCACTCAAAACTGCTGCCTCATCTCGCGACATAAAACTTACTGATCAAATTCATAAAACCGCCCCTCGTGCAGAACAAAACCTAAAGTCTAGTACTACTGATCGATTACAGAGCAAAACCCTAAAATGATCTATAGTGGATTCCAGATTATCGGTCCTGAAAAATAATCTCTCAGGTAAAATCACCCATCTCATAAAACGATCCAGAGACCAAAACCTACATAAAAGATAAGGTTGCTATCCTTCTTGGCAGAAGAGGTCCTTGGTATCCTAAAAGAATCCTGCATTCTAGTTGATCTCTTTTCTAGAAACCCAATGTAAATGGGAGAAAGAGTCCTTCAATGTCTCAATTGCTACTGCAATCCTACTTTTTACTCCGTTGTCTCTAAAAATCCGGCAAATCTCTGAAATTTGATATAATAAGATAGATTAGGAGTATGGAAAGATATAATCCGATTAAAATTGAAGAAAAGTGGCAAAAAGATCTGGGGAAAAAGAAATAGACTTCTTTTAAGGCAAAAGAAGATTCAAAAGAGAAAAATGTTTCTCGCCGAAAATGTTCCTGTCGTACCCATCCGGTGCTGGTCTCCATGTTGGTCACGTACGTAATTTTTCGATCGTTGATGTACTTGCTCGTTTTTACCCCAAATCGGCAAAAATGTCCTCAGGCCATTTGGTTATGACATTTGGCTTGCTCTTGAAAAATTACGCTATTAAAACCGGTATTTCTCCAAAAGCTGCTACAAAAACCAACATCGAAAACTCGCAAACAAGCTAAGCGTCTCGGATATTATATTGACTGGACTAGGGAGCTAAACACCCCTGATCCTGAATATTATCGTTGGACCTCAGTGGTGCTTTTTGCAGCTCTTCAGGCTTACGATCAGAGAGAGCTATCAGTGGTGGTGTCCAATGATCAGGACTGTTCTTGGCAACGAACAGGTAGAAAATGGTCATTGTTAGTGCTGTGGGGCAGAGGTTGAAAAGAAAAAGATGAAGCTAATGGTTCTTTAAGATTACCGCCTATGCTGACGAATTATTGGCAGAAATCGATAGTCTCTAACTGGCCTGAAAAATCAAAAACTATGCAGAAAAACTGGATTAGTCGCTCTGAAGGTGCCAATGTTAAGTTTGAAGTTGCAGGAAAAGACCTTAAAATCGATATTTTTACCACACGCATTGACACGATCTGTGGCGCCACTTTTCTCGTTTTGGCCCCAGAGCATGCCTTAATTCCAGAACTTACTACCCCTGAAAAATCAGGCGCAAGTGGCAGAAATACTGCAAAACGCTATAAAAGTCTGAAATTGAGCGTCAAGAAAATGAAAGAAAACCGAGTTTTCACCGGAAGTTTCGCCATCAATCCTCTAACATAAAAGAACAAATCCCAATCTGATCTCGAGATTACGTCCTTATTAATTATGGTGATGGTCAGTGATGGCGGTCCCAGCACATGAGATGAACGTGACTTTGCTTTTGCGGATATCAGCTCAATATTAAGTCAGTAATCGAGAATCCAACTGAAGAACCTTGCTTCCACGGTGAAGGTAGACTGATTAACTCTGGAGAATTTGACGGCTACTCTTCAGAAGAGGCTCGCGCCAAAATTTCTTTGAAAAACTCTGGAGGTGAAATTGCAGAGAAAAAGTCACCTATCGTATGCGCGATCACACTCTCTGTCAACGTTATTGGGAGCGTCCGATTCCAATCGCCACGATAAAAACGGTGAACCTCATGCCATCCCTGAGGAGCAACCCGGTGGTTCTTCCTGAGGTTTGATTTTTAGACCTGACAAAACTGGTCGCTCTGCCTTAGCTAAGGCTGAAGATTGGGCTAAAAAGTCACACCAATGGCGAAGAAATGACCCGTGAAACTGAGACTTTGACGGTTATGCCTGTTCTCTTGGTATCTCTGGCGCTATGCTTCACCACACGATAAAAATGCCGCCTGGGATCAGGAAGCCATCAAATATTGGGAACCGCTCGATATCTATTGTGGTGGTGATCATGCTGTTGCGTACTTATTATATGTCCGCTCTGGTGTAAATTCTTTGCTGATGAAGGGTATCTGCCATTCCGCGGCGAGCCAGTCAAAAACCACTTCTATAACGGCATATCAACGCTCCAGACGGTAAAAAGATGTCTAAGTCCACGGGTAATGTGATTGATCCACTTGATGTGATTGATTCAGGTTATGGCGCTGACACTTTGCGCACTTATGAATTGTTCATTGGTCCATACAATGAAGATGCAGCCTGGAGCACTACGCCATTGGTGGCGTCTATCGCTTCTTGAATCGCCGCTTTAATCTTGCGTCTTCAATCAATCCGAACGCCTACCGTCTGATAATCAGACCGCGCAAATCCGTCATAAAACCATCAAAAAGTCACCCAAGATATTGACAGTAATACACTTTTAATACCGCAGTGGCAGCCCTGATGGAATACGTCAATGACCTCTATAAAATCGGCGTTCACAAAACTGATATCGTGGTACTGCAAAGCTCTTAAAGCCATTTGCTTTGCGCACACTTAGCCTCTGAAATTTCGAATCTGAACAGGAAAAATGATACCTGGCCTACATACGATGAAAAATGCTGGTTTCAGACTCTGTACAGTTGATCGTACAGGTTAATGGTAAGGTCCGTGCTAAGTTAGAAATCGCCGCAAACCGACCCCCAAGATGAAGAGAAGATTAAGGCTTCGCGCTAGCCGAAGAAAATGTCAAAAAGTATCTTGTAGGTGAACCAAAGAAGATTATTATTCCAAAAGGCGCCAAACTTATTAAATATCGTGGCTTAAAACAAAAACTTAATCTTGAAAAACCGATGACGTATAATTAGCTAAATTATTGTCAATATACTAATAAGGAGCATTTAATGCCTGAACCTAAAAAACAAAGCAGCCCAAGAAAGACTGGTCTTCGCCGAAGCCACCCACGTCTTGTTTTGGCTCGTGCTGTTAATAAGAAATCACCTGTTAAGGCTTTTGAGACCGCAAAAAGACCCCCAAACCTTAAGGTAAAAACTGTAAAAACTGCAAAAAGTTGTAGGGTAAAGCAAAGAAAAGCGAAAAATAATGGCAAGTAATCGGCACCTCGGTAGAATCATTGCATTACAAAGCTTGTATGAATACGAGTTTCGGGCAAAGGCGGGCGATGCTAGCAGCCGAAATCGAGTCCATCATCGCAAAAATATTGAACCATCATTCCAAAGCCTCGGAGATACTGAGTTTGTTTTTAGTATCGGGAGAGGTGGTGAAAAATCAAGACAAGCTTTCGATCGTGGAACTACAGCCACTCGCTCCGGAATGGCCATTAGATACTATTGCAGCCATCGATCGCAATATTTTGCGTATCGGTCTTTATGAACTTGAAACAAGAGTTGTTCCTCCAAAAGTTGTGATTAACGAAGCTGTCGAGCTTGCAAAAGCTTTCGGTTCCGATAACTCTTCAAAGTTCATCAATGGTGTTCTAGGTACTGGCCTTCAAGCAACTTGGATTGAATAATGAAGAGAAAGAACATGAAGGATCAGAATCGCAAGTTGAGTCCCAACCAGTCGCATCCGACAAATAGAACGAAACCCAAAGATTCTACAACTCATAACTTTGTAAAAAATCGTCAAAACTTACGTAATTCTCGGTCAAATACCACACAAAGGTAGGTGCCGAGAAGTCATTTAAAAAGAAAACCAGCCATCAAAGAGATTGTGCGCGTGAGCCGACCTCTGGTGGAATCGTCTTTCGCTACAATAGGCAGAAGAATGATATAGAAATTCTTCTCATCCAGGATCCAAAAATCGCTGGACTATTCCAAAGGCCATATCGAGGCCGGCGAAACTGCCAAAGCAGACCGCCATCCGCGAAATTGGTGAAGAAGCGGGGTTGAATCACATCAAGGTCCTTTCTTGGCTAGGCAAAATCCACTTTAAGCATCGCCGCGTTGATAAATTAGTCCCTCATGACTACCCAAATTTACTCTCGTCCGCGCTTATGGATGGTAACGAAAGGCCAACCAAGGAAAAATGGATGAATGGCATCAAATGGTTTTCTTTTTAGAGACGCACTCAATGCAATTGAGTATGACGACATTGAAAAGTTAATGCTAATCGCCAAAAACGCATTCGCACCGGTGAGTTGTAAAGAAAGTAGTTCGTACTTATAATAATTAAAAATTGAGGTTTCACCAGACACTAGATTACTCTAGTGTCAAAATGAACTCACGAAAAGGATTTATGAAATCACCACTAGAAAAATATCATATCGACATCGACCTCATCAAAAACACATTGAGGAGGTGGTCTCGTCAAAAAGCAGCAGGATAAAAAGCCTGCCGCCTGAAACTTTCACTAAAGATATCCTTGATACATACTCTGATTTTGCAAAGTCAAAAATGGGTATTGGAGTTTAAGGACATCACACTTTTTATTACCGCACTGACTCACCGAAGTTACGTCAATGAGCATCGCAAGGCAGAAGTTGAACATAACGAACGTCTAGAGTTCCTCGGTGACGCCATCCTAGAGCTTGTAGTTTCGGACTTCTTGTTTGAGCACTTTGATGAACCGGAAGGCATCATGACTGCTTGGCGCTCCGCCCTGGTCCGCACCGAATCAATTGGTGCAGCCTCTTATGAAATCGGTTATATTCACCTAATTCGTCTATCTAAAGGTGAAAAACTTGGCAATAGCCGCACTCACGCCTCCATTATTGCTGACTGTTTTGAGGCTGTCACTGGCGCAATCTATCTTGATCAGGGTTTTGAAGCCGCCAAAGACTTCATTTATCAGCATATTATTACCAAAATGGATGAGGTCATCCTTTCAGAATCATGGCGTGATGCTAAAAGCTATCTCCAGGAACTTGCCCAGAAGTTTGAAAATAGTACCCCACAGTATCATGTCACCAAGGAAGAAGGTCCAGATCACGATCGTATCTTTACTATAGATGTTGTTGTGGCGAGGATATAAGCGTGGCACTGGAACAGGCCATAGTAAACAAGAGGCACAATCAAAAGCAGCAAGTGAAGGTATTAAATTCTATAAAAAGCAAAATAATACCCAGAAAATGGTCACCGGCAAACTATCTTTAGTTAAATAATTATCATTAAATAGAACCAACCTAAAGAAAGTTCTATTTTTGCTTATTCAAAAATCATTATGCTAATACTTTCTTTTTCTAAAATATGTTATTATATACATGTTTCTAATGTGCGACATTCAAAATGTCAGAAAGTACTTTACTAGGAGGGAAACCATGAAGAAGGCATACACGAAGGACGAGGCTAAGGAGCTGATTGCTAGAAAAGGCGAAAGAGAGTGACAAGCCCGTCAAATATTCGATAGTCTACATTAAAAGGGTTATCCGATACTACATCCGTCTGATGAGCTGGCTTTTATCAAATGGGGAAAAATACCTCCACTAGGTATCTTCTAGAGTCACTAAAACGTTGTGGAGAGGAGAAAATCAGCACTAAAACAACTGGAGACCTATCGCAAGTACTATGATGGTGACCTCAAGACTCTTGAGGCAAAAGTCCAGAAATAAAAAGAGAGCGAGATAAGGGATTTGAATGACATCTTAAAGTGTTCAAGTAAGATGAATGTGCAGCAATACCTCGATCTAGTAGACTCGAGTGGTAGAGCAGGTGAGAATAATCTATTTGATAAAAAGGGTAGATCTAAGACAGACACGAAGGTAAACTTGTATTACGTGCCAAAAGACCATCTGCACGTTCTATTCTAAAAAGAGCGCTGAGCGCGAGGAGCGCCGGAAGGAGGCGCGCAATTTAATTAAGGATACATTGTCTAAATTCTACAGTGTCATCGACCCTGATTTTGATTCATCCACCAAGGAGATGGATACAGAATTACTCAATAAGATCTTCACTGATGAAGATGTTGATCGTATTGCCGATATAATCTTCTTAAAGATTAATTATTTTGAGTTGCAAGAAGTTGAGGAGTATGTTTTATATGATTGGATTGAACGTCGCATCGAAAAAGTGATCACCTTTCGCTTTATCGAAGACGTATTTCTCGACAACAAGGCAAAAATGCAGGCCGCATAAAGGCAAAATGCTGGCCGCACAGAAGGCAAAATGCAATCTGCCTGCTAAGCCCTCCTCTGGAGGGCTTCTTTTATCTTGAAAAACCTACAAAAATAGTATAGAATAAATCAATAAATAAATTTAAGGAGAAAACATGCTCGCGATTCGTATGCAGCGTAATGGTCGAACTCACTACCCAACCTTTCGACTAGTCGTCCAAGAATCCCAGCGTCATCCACTTTCTGGACGCGTTGTACTGAGGTCGGCAATTACAAGCCAGAAACCAAGAAAACCACTTTTAGACAAAGAAAAAGTTGAGTTTTACCTTAAAAATGGTGCACAAACCATCTTCACGTGTGGCCTTCATCCTAAGAAAGAAGGCATCAAACTTCCTGAATGGTATAAAGAGGCAGCTCCAAAGACCAAAAGCTAAACACGCTGACAAGCCCGCAAGAACCAGCCAAAAGAAGAAGCTGAAGTAGCAGAGTAAAATACAAAAATAAGATATCGCGAGATATCTTATTTTCATGTATCAAACCGCAACCATTATGATATAATGCTAATAACAAATTAACTTGGAGAACCTATGTCAACCATTGACCAACAATTCGTAGAATATATCGTAAAAACTCTAGTAAATAACCCTGACAAAGTTAGCATCGACCGTGCCATTGATGAAAAAGGTGTTTTGCTTTCCTAAGTGTTGACCCTGAAGATGTTGGCCGTGTCATTGGTCGCCGTGGTGCCACCGCTCAGTCCATCCGGCACCCTTCTTCGCGCTCTTGGCACTAAGAATGATGCCCGCTATAACTTGAAAATTGTTAACACCGACGATAATGGTAACGTCGAAACAGCCGGTGAGCCAACCGCCGCTCGTACGGTTGAGGATTATGATGAAAAATAGCAATGACTCCAACCTCACCAAGAATACCCGCGCCGAGCTCGCTGACCTTGGACGACCCTAGATATCTAATTAAAATCTAGAATTAGAGTTAATAAAATAGCCTCAGAGGCTATGCTAAAAATCGAAAAACAATAGCTAATTTTTCCGAAAAAGCCTTGACATTACGTCCTAAAAATTCTTATACTAAACACAGTTCATGTTGAACTAAGCTAACTGCAGTCAGCTTACATAAAGTTGAGAGCTTATATGTTCAAAAATACCACCATCTCCCGGTGGTTTTTGGTATAAAATCGAAACTTTTTCATTGAAAAATCTCGACATTTATGATAAAAATCGAGCACAAGAGTAGTGTGTCAATTGGCCGCGAGGGTGTTTTGATCTGGCGACTCAAAAATATCGTCAATTGGCAGTAATCTTCGGCGCTAAAGATTATTAACACTAAATATAGAGGGAAAACGTGAGTACTAAAAATATCAGTACAAGTGGTAAGTCGCGTCTTTTTACGGACGGCGACCATCTTGAAAATCCAGATCTGACCGCACATCAGAAAGATTCTTGGGAGGAATTTATCAAATCTGGACTCCGTGAAGTTTTTCACCGAATTGAACCCAATCGATGACTACACCGGACAGAAACTTTCATTAAGGTTTAAAGGATTACGAATTTAAGGCTCCAAAACGCACTGTTGAAGAGGCAAAAATACAATCTTGAGACCTATGAAGCTCCACTTTACGTCAAAGGCTGAGCTTACTAACAAAGTGACCGGCGAAATCAAAGAACAGACTATCTACTTTGGTGACTATCCATGGATGACCGACCGTGCTACCTTTATTATTAACGGCACTGAGCGCGTCATTGTCTCACAGCTCATTCGTTCAGCTGGTGTATTTTTCACTGCTGACACTTTTTAATGGTAAACGCTTCTATGGTGCTAAGGTCATTCCAGGCCGTGGTGCATGGCTTGAGTTTGAGACTGCAACCAATGGTTCAATCAACGTCAAGATTGATCGTCGTCGTAAGATTCCAGTCACTACCTTCCTTCGTGCTCTTGGTATCGCGAAGAATTCTGAAATCAAAGAGCTCTTTGCTGATGTCGACAATGGTCCAATCAATTACATCGACAGCACTATCGATAAGGATACTACCACCAGCCAGGCTGCAGCTCTTCTCGAGGTTTATCGCCGTCTTCGCCCAGGTGATCTTGCCACCGTCGAAAACGCTCGTTCCACGGTTGAGCGCACCTTCTTCGACTACAAACGCTATGACTATTCACGCGTTGGTCGCTTCAAGATCAATCAGCGCCTCAGGCTTCGATACTCCTAAATGACAGTGCTCACCGCACTCTTCAAATGGAAGATGTTATCGCTATTATTCGCGAGATTATTCGTTTGAATAACACTCAGGAACCAGCTGATGATATTGACTCTCTTGCAAACCGTCGCGTCAAAAATGGTTGGCGAGTTAATCCAGCGCCAATTTCGTCTTTGGTATGCTTCGCTTACAGCGAAATATCCTGGACCGCATGTCAATGGCTAACCCAGAAGAAGCTACTCCAGCTCAGCTTTTAAACCTCGCCCAGTCGTCGCTGCTGTCAAGGAATTCTTCAGCAGCTCTCAGCTTTCACAGCTTATGGATTCCTACAACCCATTCTCAGAACTTTCACACAAGCGCCGTCTGAGTTCCATGGGTCCTGGCGGTCTAACTCGTGAACGCGCCGGCTTTCGATGTCCGTGATACTCACCCAACTCACTACGGCCGTATCTGTACTGTTGAAAACCCCCTGAAGGTGGTAACGTCGGTCTCGTACTTAACCTCGCTACCTATGCCCGTATCAACGAATATGAAAGCTTCATGAGGCACCATATCGCGTCGTTAAAGACGGCAAAGTAACTGATGAAGTTATCTACATGTCGACGCCAGCCAAGAAAAAGACATGGTCATTGCTGATACTTCCGCCAAACTCGACAAAGATGGTCGTTTTGTTGACGAACGTGTCTCTGCGCGTGTTAATGGTCAGCCAGCCCAGGTTGAATCTGCCCGTGTCACCCATGTCGATGCTGCACATAGGAAATTCTCGGTAGCTTCCGCCTCACTTATTCCATTTGTTGAGAAGAACCGTGTTGACCGTGCGCTCATGGGTTGCGCCATGCAGAAGCAGGCAGTTCCACTTCTAAAGAATCACCGCACCAACCGTTGGTACGGGTGTTGAGGCTGATATTGCTAAATACACGTCTCAGCTCATTACTGCTGACATGTGATGGCGTCGTGAAAGAAAGCCGATGGTATCTCAATTATTGTCGATTATGCAAATGGCACTTCACGCGAATACAAAAGTCGCGCATTTCGAACAGACTAACTCTGATCAGTGCTACAACCAACGTTGTGTGGTTAAGCGTGGCCAGAAAGTCAAAGCTGGTGACATTCTAATCGAAGGCGCCTCCATCGAAGATGGTGAAATCGCTCTCGGTCGTAACCTTCTAGTTGCCTTCATGCCATGGCGTGGTTACAACATGGATGATGCTATCGTGATTTCCTGCAAGCTCGTCGAGGACGATACATTAACCTCCATCAATATTAAAGACTTTGACGTTGAAGTTCGTGAAACCAAAGCTCGGTCCTGAACAGGTTACTCGCGATATTCCAAACGTTTCTGAACACGCTCTTCGCCACCTCGGTGAAGACGGTATCGTTACCGTTGGTTCTGAAGTCTCAAAAACCGGTGATATTCTCGTCGGTAAAATTACGCCAAAGGGTGAACAAGAGCTCAGCTCTGAGGAACGCCTTCTCCGCGCCATCTTCGGTGAAAAAGCTAAAGACGTCCGCGATACCTCAGTCCGCATGACTGGTGGTACCTCCGCAAGGTTATCGGTATCCGTGTCTACACCCGTGAGCAAGGTCACGAACTTAAGGCCGGTGTCTTAATGCAAATCAAAATCTTCGTTGCTGAAATGCGTAAAGTTCAAATCGGTGATAAGATGGCTGGTCGTTACGGTAATAAGGGTGTGGTTTCTCGCGTCCTTCCAGTTGAAGATATGCCATTTATGGCTGACGGTACCCCAATCGACGTCGTGCTTTCCCCAATGGGTGTGCCTTCTCGTATGAACCTCGGTCAGCTCTTTGAGATCCATATTGGTATGGCTGCTCGTATCCTTGGTTACAAGGTTGCAACCCCATCCTTCAACGGTATTCCAGATGAAGTTATCTCTGAGGAGCTCGCTAAGGCCGGTATTGACCATAACGGTCGTATTCAGCTCTTTGATGGTCTCACAGGTGAACCATTTCAATGAAAAAGACTTCTGTTGGTGTTATGCATATGATCAAACTTCACCACATGGTTGAAGACAAGATTCACGCTCGTTCAACCGGTCCTTACACTATGGTTACCCAACAGCCACTTGGTGGTAAGGCACAAAACGGTGGTCAGCGTTTCGGAGAGATGGAGGTCTGGGCCCTCGAAGCTTACGGTGCATCCAGTATCTTGCAGAAATGCTCACCATCAAATCTGATGATGTTTATGGTCGTGCTAAGGCCTATGAATCTATCATTAAGAATGAGCCAATCCAAGGTCCAAAACTCCTGAAGGTTTCAACGTTCTCGTTAAGGAGCTTCAAGGTCTCGGTCTTAAGGTTGATCTTCTTTCGACAATGGGAGAAGCAAGAGACGCAGATCGCGTAATTGAGAAAACTTCTAGAGAAATTGAAAATCTCAGGACGACCGCCTCAAATCTACGCAAAGCATAATGTCACTATGAATGACGACGACAACGATTTAATTGATCTTCAGATGAAGAGACTCGAGGAATCGCTTGACGCAGAGGAATTATCAATAAAAGAAGGAGACAATGACGAAAAACATTGATCTCGGAGAGGAGTTCTAATGGCTTGATGGACAATTACATCTCAGCCAGTGACTTCGACTCAATCCGTCTGCAGTATTGCAAGTGCTGAAGATATCTTGAGTTGGAGCTATGGCGAAGTATTGAAGCCAGAAACAATCAACTATCGTACTCAGAAGCCTGAGCGTGATGGTCTATTCTGTGAACGTATTTTCGGTCCAGTAAAAGATATCACCCACACGATAGCAAACTTAAAGGTGTCCGCTCACGCGAAGCTGCAGTTGATAAAGAAGGTAACTCTAGTTACCAAGTCAATCGCTCGTCGTGAACGTATGGGTCACATCAAACTTGCAGCTCCAGTAGCTCATATCTGGTTTATGCGTGGTACTCCATCAGCCTCAGTTTACTCCTTGACCTCACCCGTCAAGAATATTGAGAAAGGTTGTCTACTTCTGCGTCTTACCTCATCATTGATGCCAAAGATGCTGAAGATTGAACAGACTATAAATGACCTTTAATGGCTCAGCACGAAGCTAGCCTCCAGGCAATTAAGATCCGTTACGGTGAAGCTGCATAAGGCTGGCGCTAACCCAGAAAAACTTGCCAACGAACAGGCTAAAGAGGTTGAAGAAGTCGAAAAAGATTTCTAAGCTCGCAAGAGTACTCTCGAAGTGACTCAAAAAGGTGCTGTGATTTCTGAAATCGACTTCAGGAACCTTCCTGAAGAATACGAAGAACTCATCACTGCTGAAAGATGGGTGCCGGCGCCATCAAGAAGATTCTTGACGAAATCGACATGGATGCAATGATTGCAGATCTGCTGAGCAAGCTAAAGAGGCAAAAGGTCAAAAAGAGCGCAAACTGATTAAGCGCATCAAGGTGCTTGAGGGTATGAAAAACGCTGGTATTAAGCCAACTGACCTCATCCTTACTGTTATTCCAGTTATCCCACCAGATCTTCGCCCTATGATCTCTCTCCCTGGCGGTCGCTTTGCAACCTCCGACCTAAACGACCTTTACCGTCGTGTAATTAACCGCAACAACTGTTTGAAGAAACTTCTTGATCTCAATGCTCCAGAAGTGATCGTTCACAACGAAATGCGTATGCTCCAAGAGGCTATTGACTCTCTTATCGACAACAATGCCTCCCACGGACGTCTTGCCAGTTCACAAAATGGTCGTCGCAAACTTAAATCCCTCTCTGACCTCCTCAAAGGTAAGCAGGGTCGTTTCCGTCAAAACCTTCTCGGTAAGCGTGTTGACTACTCTGGTCGCTCCGTCATCGTGGTAGGTCCCAGATCTAAAGCTCAACGAGTGTGGTCTGCCAAAGCTCATGGCCCTAGAACCTTCAAAGCTTTCTGTCATCTCTGGCTACTTTCTCCATGAATATGCGCCAAACTCTCGCGCCGCTTCACGTATGATTGAAGCTCACGAATCTATCAGTTTGGGATGCGCTTGACGAAGTAATTACAGGGTCGTTATGTTCTCTTTGAACCGTGCTCCATCTCTTCACCGTCTTTCAATCCAGGCTTTCCAGCCAAAAGCTGATCGATGGTATGGCACTCAGCTTCACCCACTCGTTGCTTCCAGGTTTCAACGCCGACTACGATGGTGACCAGATGGCTATTCACCTCCCACTATCGGCTGAAGCTCAGCAAAGAAGCTCAAGAATTGATGACCGCTCAGCACAACCTCTTAAAGCCTGCTGACGGATCCTCCAGTGCTCGCTATCTATCAGGACGTTGTACTTGGTAGCTACTACCTAACCTACGATAAACCAGGTACTGAATCCGATAAACCACTTGCCTTCAGTTCAGTCTATGAGGCAGAAATGGCCTACGATCGTGGCGATATTGCCCTTCAGACTCCAATTCGCGTCTTCACTAAGAAAGAGATTCGAGACACCACACTCGGCCGTGTTATCTTCAATGAGATCTCTGCCCAGTAGATTACCCATACGATAATGCATGTCCAGACTTCCAAACACTTGAAGAAAGTAATGGCTACATCTTTAATGATTATGGCTCTAAGGTAACAGTTGAAGTTGCTAGATAAATTGAAAGACTCTGGCCTTTGAATATGAGACCATCGCTCCATCTCGACCTGTAAGGACGACTATCCCAACCTATCCAGAGATTGCTGACTTCATCGCTAAAGGTGATGCAAAAGACTGCTCTTATCCAAGATCAGTACAATCAGGGCTTACTCACTGACACTGAACGCTACAACCTAACCGTTGCTAACTGGCGTGAAATCGACGGTGAAATCTCTAGCTTCCTCAAAGCAAAAGCTTGCTACCATGGATACCGACATTGCCGTGATGACCAACCCGGTGCTCGTGGTTCCGTTTCTGGTATTAAGCTTGCCTCGCAGCTATTGGTATCATGGTCGACATTAACAACAAGGAAATCGAGCTTCCAGTCAAGTCCAGCTACAAGAATGGGTCTTAACACCCTCGAATCCTTCATTGCAACTCGTGGTGCTCGTCAGGGTCAGGTTTCTACCGCTCTTCGTACTGCCGACTCTGGTTATCTTACCCGTCGTCCTCGTCGATGTTGCCCAAGACGTCTTCACCACTGATAAGGATGCTGAAGATCCAGGCTTTGAGGTCTTCAAATCTGAAACTCAGCAAACTGGTATCGAGTTCGTCCAGCGTATTGCCGGCCGCTATGCCGCAGCAGCGATTCCAGGCTACGTCGAAAAACGATCAGCTCATCACCCGTGAAATGGCTGAGCAGATTGCTGCCGATGAAGATATTAAATCTGTCCGCATCCAATCCGTACTCACCACTAAGTCAGTCGATGGCATCCCACAGAAAGCCTATGGTGTTGACATGGCTACTCGTCAAACTCGTTGAGCCAAATCAACCAGTTGGTGTGATCGCCGCTCAATCCCTAGGTGAGCTTGGTACTCAGCTTACCCTCGATACTAAACACTCATCCGGTGTCGCAGGTTCTGGTGCTATCTCCCGTGGTCTTCCTCGTGTAGAAGAGTCTCGAAGCCAGAACACCAAAGGTCAAGCTTGGATTGCTGCAGTTTCTGGTCTCTGTGATGTTTGGGAAGATGGTAATCACTTTGTGGTCCAAATCAACCCCCATCTGCAGGTAAGACTGAGCGCATCGAAGTGACTGATGGCCGTAAAATCATGGTTAAGATGGTGCCTCGTCAAGACTGGCTGACGTCATCGCTGCCAAGTCTAAAGGTATGGAACCAATCATCGCTCCATTTGATGGTAACGCTCAGATCGTCGATGGTGCCATTCTCATCACCGAAGGTGCTGGTGGCCCAGTCCGCGTCGAAATTCCAAAATGACGCTGAAATGCTCGTTAAAAGTACTGATACTGTCGAGGCGGGTGATCGTCTCACTACTGGTTCTCTAAATCTTCAGGATCAGCTCAAGTACAAGGGTGCTGAAGCTACCGCTCGCTATATTATGAACGATATTATGTCAGTTTCACGCAGCAAACGGTAACGACGTTTCCGCAAAACACCTTGAGGTAATTGTTCGCCAGATGTTTAGCCGCGTGATGATTGAAGATGCTGGAGATACTAACTTTGTCGCTGGTGACATCACTTCGGTCAACGCTGTTGAAGAAGCCAATCGTGAATGTATCGCCTCTGGTCGTACTCCAGCCGAATACACTCAGCTCCTTCTCGGTATTACCGTTTCAATCTGGTCAGACTCCTTCCTTTCAGCTGCATCCTTCCAGGATACAACCCATGTTCTTACTAATGCCGCCATCAATGGCCGCGTCGATAAGCTTCACGGCTTTGAAGGAAAACGTCATTATCGGCCGCAAGATTCCAGTAGGCACCGGTGTACGTAAATTAGAAGATTCTGAAGAGGAAACTGAAGGTAACTTCGGCGACTTCAAAATCGTCAAAGATGAAGACGCAGACTTCTAAGACCTAAACGACTAAAAATAGCTCCTCCGTGGAGCTATTTTCTATTAGGAAACAATATATAATATAAGTATGCATTCATACATAGACGCAATTCAACAAGCTTCCGTTATTTTTTCCAGCAATAGCGGTGGCCTTCTCAGTGCCATATCTAATCTATAACTATAAAAAAATATGGCTCCATCATGAGCCTGCGCGTCTGGATCGTCTACTCTTTTATTCTTTATCTCCTCTGCACCTACTGTTTAATTATTTTTGCTACCCATCGCCCGAAAAAGCACAATCCCTCGCATGGCTACCACATGCAACTTAATCCGCTCAACTTTATATTTGATATCGCAAAACATACGCATATTAACCTTCAGGACCCAAAAATCCTTCCTCACCATCTTTTAAAACTGGGGCTTCCTTTACGACTGTCTTTAATATTTTTGTATGACCCTGCCTTTTGGTTTTTATCTACGCTATTATTTCCGTAACAATTTTAAACAAGTAGTCGTCAAATCCTTCCTCCTCTCCTTATTCTTTGAACTTACTCAGCTCAGTGGACTCCCTACTTTATCTACGCTGGCAATTATCGCCTCTTTGATGTTGATGATCTTATCACAAATACTCTTGGTGGCATTTTTCGGCTTTTATTCTGCCAATCTCTTTAGTTAAATTCCTGCCGACTCGTGAGGAAATTGATCTTAAAAAGTTATGATCGCAGCAAGAAAAATCTCATTCCTGAGGGCGACTCGTGGCTCTCGTATTTGATGCAATCGGCTCCTGCCTTTCTCCCTAACCCTCGCCCCATTTATTATGAAAAATCCTCCGTCTTGAGTTCTCGATTTTAACTCTTTCGTTTCTGTCATTCTGTATCTCACTCTTAGTGTTATGATTTTCCACGGTTATACTTTTTGGTTTTCTTTATGACCAATCTAAAAGTCAAGCTAATTGACGAAACGGCTTCAACTTCAATCTTTTAATAAATTTCTCCACTTTATTTATCCGTTTTACGGCCTTCTTCTTCCACCCGCCATAATTCCGGCCATTGCTTTTTCCCCATTCAACTACTCAGCTTCAATAATATTATTGACGAAAAATGCTACCGCGGTTCTTACCATCGCTTACGTAATCACCTGTCTAATCTACTTTTTGTGTTATCTATTCTGATTGCGATCAGAAAACCACTCTTTTATGAAAAATTCTCCAAAAACCGAATTAACTCAGTACGGCCAAAAAGATAGGTACCAAAACTGACGAAGAGAAAGTTGATCTAGAAAAACTCCCTTGAAGAAACACTGGGTTTGTGCTAAAATACTCGTGTAAGTTTATCACAGGTGACATTTGACTAACTAGACCAAAGAAAAAGCCGTTCGTTTCCGACTGCAATAATTTTTAGAAAATTATAGGCCAAAGCAGAGAAACAAACTGGAACTCCTCTTAGTCTAGCTATTAGAGTGTCGTCATTAAAAGGAAAGGAAAAGATGAAAGTCATCCTCGGCACCAAAATTGGTATGACCCAGATCATCGGCGAAGATGGATTAGTAACTCCAGTTACCATCCTTCAAGCCGGACCAGCCACAGTGACCTCAGATAAAAACCGTCGACACCGATGGTTATAATGCTGTGCAGCTTGGATACGGTCAGGGTAAGAATCTGAGCAAGTCGGTATCAGCTCACGTCGAAAAAGCTGACGAAAACATTAAGTCCCAAAAATCTTGAAGGAATTTCTGTACGGATTCCACTCCAGAGCTCAAACTCGGTGATGTCCTCACTGTAGAAAGCTTCGAACTTGGAGACAAGGTGGCAGTTACTGGTATTTCGAAAGGCAAAGGATTCGCTGGTACTGTCAAGCGTTGGAACTTCCAAGAATCACGCAATACCCACGGCTTCAAGGGCGATATTAGGAAAGTCGGTTCAATCGGCTCAATGTATCCTCAAAAAGTTTTCAAAGGTAAGCGTATGCCAGGTCGTATGGGCCATGACCAAGTTACCGTAAAGAACTTAGTCGTAGCTACATCGACAAAGAAAAATAACATCTTAGGCCTAAAAGGGTGCAGTCCCAGGTCCTAAAGAAAGGAATTGTAACCGTGGAGGGAAAGGAGTAATATGGCAGATTTTAAATCCAGCAATCTTCGATCTCGAAGTTATAAATCACGAATTAGTCAAGCTTGCATATGATGCATATCTTGCTAATTCTCGCAGTTCACACGCAAAAACCTTAAGGCGTGGTGAAGTTCGCGGTGGTGGTAAAAACCATGGAAACAGAAAGGAACTGGTCGTGCCTCGTTTCGGCTCTACCCGTAACCCTATCTGGCGCCACGGTGGTATTGCCGGCGGTCGTACTGGTGAAGAAAACTTTACCAAGAAACTCAGCAAAAACGCCAAACGCGTTGCAGTCATGCAAGCACTTTCGATGAAGAATACAGCATAAAGCTATCCACGTCATTGATACACTTGGTATTAAAGACGGCAAGGTCAAGAGGTTATCAAAACCTTGAATGATCAGAAGATTGCTCCAAAGAATGTTCTCATCGTTGTTTCCAGAAAAAGGATCCACTAACTTTACGTGCAACTAACAACATTGCTTTTTGCTAAAGGTGGTTCGCCCAACCTTCCCTAACGTCTTTGATGTTATGAATGCAGACTCTATTGTTATCGTAAAGACGCCATTTCAGCTCGAGATAACTGGCTCATCGGAAAGGAGAATGCTTAATGTTAGTTATTCCACGATGCTACTGAAAAAGCTTTCACAATGAACAAACTAAGAATACTTATATCTTTTTATGTTCCAGCCGATGCTATCTAAGCAAGAAGTTGAGACCATCGCTGAACAATACAATGTCACCGTTAAAGATATTCGCATCTTAATCCGTAAAGGTAAAGCAACCCGCTTCTCAAAGGCAAACATGCTTACCCAGGTAAAACATTCCGCCGCGACCGCAAAGTAGCTTATGTTAGCTTAGCTGCTGGCGACAAAAATCCGTATTTTCGACGAAGAAAAATGTTGAGGAAGGAGATAATAAATAATGAGCATTAAAGCTATCGTCCTACCACTCCTGCTCAGCGTCAGAAGACTACTCAGGATTTCGACTCAAATCACCACTCGAAAACCTCAAGTCTCTGTTAAAAGCCAAAAGCAGAATGCTGGTAAAACAGTCAAGGACGCATCACTGTTCGCCATCGTGGTGGTGGTGTCAAGCGTCACTATCGTTTAGTTACCCATAATCTTCCAAAGAATATGACTTTTTGAAGTTATGGAAATTGAGTACGATCCAAACCGTAGTGCTCGTATCGCTCGTATCAAAGATACCAAACAATACTTTCTACTACGTCATTGCTCGGACACCAAGATGTTCAAGGGTAAAACCTTCCAGACTGGTGAAGAGGCTCCAATCGAAGAATCCAACCGTCTTCCACTCTAGCAACATCCCTGTGGGTACCATGGTTTATGCCATCGAATTCAACCCCAGGTCGTGGTGCACAAATGGTTCGCTCTGCTGGTAGCTCTGCTCAGCTTATGGCTAAAGAGGGTGACTATGCTACTCTACGTATGCCTTCAGGCGAAGTTCGCAAAGTACTTTGCAACTCTGTGAAGCTTCCATCGGTACAGTTGGAAACATGCAGCATCAAAACATCAAAATCGGTTCCGCTGGTCGTCTTCGCCGTAAAGGTATCCGCCCAACCGTCCGTGGTGTTGTGATGAACGCTACAGACCACCCACGACGGTGGTGGTGATGGTGGCCGTCACGGTACTGGTAAAGCACCTCGTACTCCATGGGGTCAGCTCACTCTTGGTTTCCGTACTCGCCACAATAAGAAAAACTAATAAAATGATCGTGCGCAGTCGTCACGAAGGAAAGAGGAAATAGTCTATGGGAAGAAGCCTCAAAAAAGGTCCTTTCGTGGATTTTAAACTAGAAAAGAAAATCAAAGCTCTTTCTGCCGAAGATCGCACCGTAATCAAAACTTGGGCACGCTACTCAACAATCTTCCCAGAGATGGTTAGTCGCACAGTTGCCGTTCATAACGGTAAAGTTCACGTCCCAGTTTTCGTCTCAGAAAATATGGTCGGTCACAAACTTAGGAATTTGCCCCAACCCGCAAATTTAAACGCCACGGTGGTAAGAAAGCCGCTGAAGCTGCAAAAGCGAGGAGGTAAATAATGTCTCACTCATTTTGCACACGCATATATTAAAGGTGTTGACTCAATGCCACGCAAAACTAGCATCGTTGCCAGCCTAGTTCGCGATCGTTACGTTGCTGACGCAATCGTAACCTCGAGAACACTCGCCGCGCTGCTCGCCCAGTCTTAAAGCTATTGATTCAGCCAAAGCCAACTTATTAAACTCTGGCGTCTCAATCGATCCAAAGATCATTCGTATCGTGCACGCATTTCAGTCACTGCAGGTACACGCATCCGTCGTTTTCGTTCCTGCATCTCGTGGTCGCGCTCTTCCATTTGAGAAAGTCTCCAGCAAATATCTTTGTTGAAGTAGCTGGGCAGAAGAGAAAGCTAAAAAGCTGAAGCGACTAAGAAGGAGGACAAGTAATGGGACAAAAAGTTAACCCAGTCTCTTATCGTCTTCAGGTCAGCAAAGACTGGTCATCCAAATGGTTCACCAGAAACACTGACTTCAAAAAATGGTTGATTGAAGATGTTAAGATTCGCGAGGCTATTGAAAATCGTTTCAAGTCTCGTCCAACCATCGCTCGTATTGATATCGAACGTACTGACAACCTTTACTACCATCACTATCCGTACCGCCAAAGCTGGTGCCGTGATTGACAAGCAAGGTGCAGTATTAATGAAATCAAGAAAGAGCTTGGAGAAGTTCGCTTCCCAACCAATTCGCATCAATGTTGAAGAAGTTAAGAAACCTGAGCTTTCCGCAAAATTAGTTGCTGAAAATATCGGTTTCCAACTTGGAAAACGTATGAATTTCCGCCGTGCCGTCAAAATGGCCAGCCAGTCAACAATGACCGCCGGAGCTAAAGGTGTTCGCATCGAGGTCTCAGGTCGTCTTACATGGTGCCGAAATGTCACGCCGTGAGAAGTTTATTGAAGGGATCCGTCCTCTACATACTCTTCGCGCTGATATTGATTTCTACTGTCATCACGCCCCAACCATCGCTGGTATCGTCGGTGTCAAGGTTTGGATCTATAAGGAGAGAAATAATTATGGCTATTTTACTTCCAAGTCGCGTTGCTCATCGTAAAGTCAGAAAAGGCAAAAACGATGGCGTAGCAACTCGCTGTAACACTGTTGCCTTTGGTGAATACGGTCTCATGTCACTCGACAACGAGCGTATCAACTCACGTCAAATTGAGGCCGCTCGTCAGGCAATTACCCTGTTACATCAAACGCGGTGGTAAAATTTGGATCTGAATTTTCCCACACACACCTGTCACCAAAAAACCTCTTGATGTAAAGATGGGTTCTGGTAAAGGTGAACCACAATTTTATGTAGCTAAAGTTAAGACCGGCACCGTGATGTTTGAAATGGCAGATGTCACCGAAGAGCAGGCCAAAGAAGCTCTCCGTCTTGCTTCACACAAGCTTCCAGTCCGTTGTAAGTTTGTTAGGAAAGGAGATCAGTACTCATGGCTGATAAAAAGACAGAGAAAAAGCTGAGCAAAAGTTACAAACCTTTAGCAGATCTTCAAAAAGAATTATCTGAAGCCCGCCGTGGACTTATCGAAGGTACTTTCAAAACCCACACAAAATCAAGGCTTTTAAGAAAAGAAATTGCAAAAGCACAAAAACTTTAACTAATCATGGAAAAGGGAGCCCAAGTATGGCACAAACACTTCAAGGAGTAGTAACTTCCGACAAACGTGATAAAACCATTACCGTCTCCATTACTAACCGCGAAACTCATCCACTCTATCGCAAGCAGTATTCTCACACTCGTAAGTACACTGCTCACGATGAGAATAATGAAGCAAAGTTAGGGACAAAGTTGAAATCACCGCTTGCCGTCCATATTCCAAGACCTGTACCTACAAACTCGTCAAGATTCTTGAAACGTTCACATGGTACTGTCGAATTAAAGGATGATGTTAAGAATGTACTACCTGAAGATGAAACCACGGGAGGAAAATTACTATGATTCAACAGGAAACTAGATTGCATGTAGCAGACAACAGTGGCGCCAAGGAACTTGGAGTAATCCGTGTCCTCGGCGGTACTCGCGCTCGTACAGCTCGTGTCGGTGACATTGTCACCGCCAGCGTAAAAGGACGCATCACCCACAGGCAACATTAAGAAGAAAAGCCGTGGTTCGCGCCGTTATCGTCCGCACTCCGCGGCCAAATCCGTCGTCCAGATGGTTCAACCATCCGCTTTGACGACAACGCAGCCGTTATCATCAATGATGATAAAAATCCAAAAGGCACCCGTGTCTTTTGGACCAGTCCCACGAGAACTTCGTGAACTCGGCTTCAACAAGATTATCAGCTTAGCTCCCGAGGTACTATAATATGGCATAGAATCTCAAATCTGGCGATATAGTTACCATTATCGCTGGTGATAATAAGGGTAAAATCTGGCAAAATCGTCAAGATGGACCTCAAAAATCACAAAGCTATGATCGAAGGAATTGGAATCCGTGAACGCCACATGCGCGCCACTCAGTTCAATCCAAAAGGCGGCAAGAAAGATATCCACGTCGGTATCGATCTCTCAATCTCAAGAAAGAAGGGAAATAATTATGGCAGATAAATATATCCTCGTCTTAAAGCTCTCTACAACGACAAAATTGTCAAAGATCTAGAGAAAAGAACTTGAGATTAAGAACGTTAACCAATTACCAAAAACTCGAGAAAGTAGTTGTTTCTTGTGGTGTTGGTAAGAAGCGTGAAGACTAGCACTTCACTGAGACTGTTGCTTTGACTCTTGAGAAAAATCACTGGTCAAGCTCCAACCTCACGTCTTTGCTAAAAAGTCAATTGCAACCTTTAAAAATTCGTAAAGGTATGGGCGCCCCAGTTGGTTACCTGTTACCTTTACGCAATGACAAGATGTATGAATTTGTCGATCGTCTAATCAGTATTGCACTGCCACACGTTCGTGACTTCCACGGCGTTCCAAACCGGTTCATTTGATGCACAAGGTAACTATTCACTAGGTCTTAAAGAGCAGACCGTCTTCCCAGAAATCACCTTCGAAGATGCTTCCATTCTTCACGGTCTTGAAATTACTTTTCATTATCAAAAATGGTACCAAAGCAGGTAGTGCAAAACTATTAGAGGCATTCGGTATGCCTTTTCGAAAAGAAGGAGAACATAATATGTGAAAAATCAGCAGTCCTTCGTGACCTCAAACGCCAGAAAATGTTTGACAAATACAAAGCCATGCGCTGAACTTAAAGCAGCTGGCGACCTTGAAGGTCTTCAAAAATTACCACATTCTAGCCCAACCCGCTTAAATCGCGATATGCTTTGACGGTCGTCCACGTGGCTACATGCGCCGCTTCGGACTTAGCCGTATTAGCTTCCGCGAAAAAGCAAGCAAGGGCGAAATCCCCAGGTGTAACAAAGAGTAGTTGGTAAGGAAAGGAGTAAGTTATGTCAGTACAATCAACAGATCAAATCGCAGACCTTATCACCCGCATCCGCAACGCTATCATGGTTAACAAAAATGAAATCGTTGTACCAGCTTCCAAGCTTAAGATTGCAGTTCTTGAAGGTCTAAGGCACCAATTTTATCGCCGATTACAGCATTATTGAAGCTACTCCACGTAACTCAATCAATGTAATCATTAATCAAATCAATGAAGCTCCACGCATTAACGAGATCACCAAAGTTTCAAAACCAGGTCGTCGTGTTTATGCTGGTGTTGATGAACTCCAAAGATTAAGTCTGGCTGTGGTATCGTCCTCATCTCAACCCTCAAAGGTGTGATGACTGGCGACGAAGCCAAAAAGGCTCGTCTTGGCGGTGAAATCCTCGTCAAGGTTTGGTAATCGATAACCTAAAAATAGAGCAGTACCCCTGCTCTATTTTTGTTCAGTCTGCCACCTCTTGCTTTTACCTCCAGATATGGTAAAACTCGAGGATAATATTACTTGAAAGGAAGATAATGAGTCGTATCGGAAAAACAACCTGTCCAGATTCCCGCAGGAGGATAATCACGGTCGGCGAACAGATGATTACTCGTCGCTGGACCTAAAGGTTCACTCGAGGTTCCTGTTCAGGAAAACGTTGTTACCACCATCGAGGACGGCATGGCAGTGTCACCCGCAAGGATGACGAACCTAAAATCCCGTGCATGGCATGGTTTGCAACGCGCACTTCTAAACAACGCCGTTATCGGTGATTTCCTAGGGTTTTGAAAAGAAACTCGAAATCAATGGTGTTGGTTTTCGTCTCAGGCGGACCAAAAGAACTGAGATGTCTCTCGGTTTTTCAGCATCCAGTTAAATATTCTGCACCAGAAGGCGTAGAACTTAAAACTAACAAGATGGAAATCATCGTTTCAGGCATCGATACAAAAAGTTGGTCAGACTGCCGCTGAAATTCGTGCTTTCAAGAAACCAGAACCATACAGGGTAAAGGTATTAAGTACCTGACGACGCAATTCTCCGCAAGGCAGGAAAAGGCAGGAAAGAAACTAATGAATAAGATTTTTCGCGCAAACCGCACCCGTGCATAAGATTCACGGCACAGCTGAGCGTCCTCGCCTCACTGTTCACATCAGCAAACCTCAACATCACTGCTCAGGTTATTGATGATGACAAACAAGCAACCTTAGCTACGCTACAACTGTTGGCAAAAAGCTCAAAGGTACTAAATCTGAAAAAGCTGCCGAAATCGGTGCTGAATCGCAAAAGCGCTAAGAAAGCAAACATTACATAAAGTTGTCTTCGACCGTGGCTCAAAGCTTTGCCGGACGTATGTCTGCTCCAGCTGAAGCTGCTCGTAAGGAAGGATTGGAGTTCTAATATGGCTGATGCAAATACAACTGCTCCAAAGCAACCAAAAGGTAGTCAACAAATCAGGCACCCTAAAGATGACCGACGAAGTAGCTGCAACTACGCAAACCCGCGATCATGGCTGGTCGTCCAATGCGTAAAAATACCCGCCGTGACGCGTGTTAAAGCTGAGAATACACCAAAAGGAGTTCGAGGAAATCACCATCATCATTGACTCGTGTTTCGTACCGTAAAGGTGGTCGCCGCAGCGCTTCAAAGCTCTTGTTGCTGTTGGTAATAAGAAAACAAAGTCGGCGTTGGTGTCGCTAAAGGTGGTGATGTTACTACTGCAGTCCAAAAAGCCGCTCGTGTTGCAAAGAAAAACATATGATTACTTTCAACATGACATGAAGAAACCATTTGTCACGAAGTTGAAACCAAAAACCACTGGTGTCTCAGCCGTTTTAATGAAACCCGCAGCTCCAGGTACCGGTATTATCGCTGGCGGTATCGTTCGTTCAATCATTGGCTTGACTGGTGTAAAGAACCGACTTCTAAATCACTAGGCTCACCAACAAAGTCAACATTGCTTACGCTGTTATCGAAGGTTTGAGACAGCAAGTTCCTCGTGCAAAATGGAATACTACTATCGAAAAGCTAAAACCTCCAAAAAGGAGAATAAGTAATGAAATACAACGACTTAATCGTTGAGCGTAATGCTCGTCCAACCAGGGCTGGTCGCGGTATTGCAGCCGGTCGCGGTAAAACCGCTGGTCGTGGTACTATGGTCAAAAAGCCTCGTACTGGCCACAAGAAATGCCAGCAACCTTCATGGGTGGTCAGCGTGCTCTAATGCAGGCTGTACCAAAGCTTAAAGGTTTTAAGTCACTTCACAAAAAGGCTGAACTTGTTCACACCGACAACCTCAATGGTCTCACCGGTATTGTTGACAACTTCATCTTGGCTGAAGCTAACTTAATTACCACCCCATACACCAAGGTTAAAAATCATCACTGTGGGATCTTGATGCAAAAATTGAACTCAAAACTCAATTTGCCAGCAAAACTGCTATTGAAATGATCAAAAAGCAGGTGGTAGTTTTCGCTAGCTAAAAATCCCAGCTCGTCCAAAAGCTGAAGATAAAGCTGAATAAATCGAAGTAAAATAAACTAACCTCCAGCAAGGGGTTATTTTTGTGTAGATTATGATAATATAGATTAGTAATACAAGAGAGGTCCCACTGCATTTCAAGACAATTTTCAAATCCCTAAAGAATAAAGACATGTTAAAGGCATCGCCATTGTTTTTGGTATCATCATCGCTCACTGACTTTTGGCTCATATCCCAGTGCCAATGGGTGATGCAAAACTTTCAAAGATGCTGTCACAAACTTAATTTCAAAAATCTGACTTCTCTGGCTTCTGAACCTTATCTCCGGTGGTGGCCTTTGCCTCATTTTTCAATCATCCTGTTGGCCCTCTCCATATATCACCGCCTCTATTATTTTCTCAGCTACCTCAAAAGCTATCCCAAGCCTCGAGGAACTCTCTGAGGATGGCGAAACTGGTCGTCGTAAGATTAACCAGTGGACTCGCATGTTGACCGTACCTCTGCCATCGTACAGTCGATTGCATATATTTATATCCTCTATCAGTCAGTCGCCCACCAATACTGCTATCCTTTGTTCCGACTCACTGCGACTGGATCCTTTCCGCTACTACAATGACTGCCGGTTCTATTATTCTGATGTGGATGGGAGAGCTCATCACTGAACAGGGCGTTGGTAACGGTATCTCGACCATTATCTTTGCCAGTATTATCTCTCACCCCAACCACCACCGCATCCCTATCCCTGCAGCCTATTCGAGACCAAGTATGGCACCCTCAGCCTCCTTTGGTTGGCTTTAACTTTCCAGTCAACCCTATTGTTTTCTGACCCACCATCATGGCAATCTTTGCCATCATAATTGTCCTCATTGGCTTGTAAAATTAAATGAAGCTCAGCGTATTATTACCGTCAATTATGCAAAATGCGTCCATGGTAACAGTGCTTATGGCGATATTAAATCCATTCTCCCAATCAAACTCATTGCTGCCGGTGTGGTTCCAGATATTTTTCGCTACCGCTTTTCTATCACTCCTGTCACTGATCGGTCAATTAATCACCACCCTAAACCCCCAGTAATCAGCCTGGCTCCACCTCACCTCTCTTTACTGCACCAAACGCCCAAAACTTAGTCAGTCCTATCCAAACGGTATAACTGCTCAGTGGTTTATTTTACATCCTGCACTCTACTTTGCTCTTTGTAGTTCTTTTCACCTACTTCTATACTTCTATCATCTTTAATACCAATGAAATTGCCGACAACCTACAAAAAACAAGGCGGCTTTCATTGAAGGTGTCCGTCCTGGCAAAACCACAGCCAAATATCTCGAGAATACCGTCAATCGCCTTAATCTATTCGGTTCACCTCGCTTGGCCTAATTGCTACATGCTTCCATTCATCACTGACTCACATTTTTTATCATTCTAACCGGTGCTCCAATGGATTGTCTCTCTCTGGTACCGGACCTCATCGTAGTCACTGTTGCACCCGTGAAAATCTCCGACAAGTAGACTCACGTGCGCTCATGGTAACTTCTTACGACGATTTTAAATAAATAGAAAAGGGTGACATATGGCATTATCAACTCCAAATCCTAAACCACGCGCAGGTGCGCTTTAAAGCTAATTCTTCTCATCTTCATTGTCGGCATCGCAGTCCGCATTACAACCTGGGAAAAATCAATATTATAAGTCTGAAGAGGGCAAGGAACGCATTGCGCCACGTTCGGCAGGTGATATCTCAACCGATAGTACAGATGTTGATGAAACCGTCATTCCTCAAGAAGAAGTTGCCGTATATACAGTAGCCGCGGATAAACCAAGATATTTGACAATCGAAAAATCAGCGTCCATAATGCCAGAATTCTCCCAGTTAATATTGATATCAAGGGGCCATGCAGGTTCCACGCAGTATTTTGATGTAGGATGGTATATTAAACCGCCGCGCCTGGCACCAAGGGTACATCTATTCTGATGGACATAATGGTGGCTCCAACCATGCAAGGAGTCTTCAAAAATCTCAATCTACTTGAAAAAGGCAGACTCATATCACGATTGAAATGGGCGATGGTATTAAGTACACCTATCAAGTTTATGAGAATATTACCGTCCCTCTTGCTGAGGCTAATCAAAAATGAGCTCACTAGCCGTTTCTCCAGTCACCGGTATTGAATCAATCAGTCTTATTACTTGTACCGGCGAATGGTCTGATCTGCAAAAACCTATCTTTCAAGACAATTCTTACGTGCCGTCCGTATTTAGTCTATTTACTAAAAGTAAACCTTTTGATATAATTTCCAGTAATTTATGGTTAGTCAAAAGGAAGTAATTAAACTCGGCGGCACTTATCGTCGACGCATTACCAAACACTCAATTTCCGAGTGGAACTTGAGAATGGCCATATTATTATTGCGCACATGAGCGGAAAAATGCGCAAAAACTTTATCCGTCTTGTGCCAGGTGACAAGGTAGAGGTTGAACTCACCCCTTACGATCTAACTAAGGGTCGAATCAGCTTCCCGCCTGAAATAATATCAAACTCGCTATCTTTGGCGAAACTCTGAGCCACTTTCCGCTAGTGAACTATCAGTAGTACCTAAGAATAGACTTTAATAAGGAAAGGATTTTTACACAAATGAAAGTACATGCAAGTGTAAAGAAAATCTCCCTGATGACATCTATGTCCGCCGCAAAGGTGTACTACGTGTCATCAACAAGAAAAACCCTAAGAATAAGCAAAAGGCAGGGTTAAGAATGGCAAGAATTGCTAGCGTAGTCATCCCCTTCCGAAAAACAGGTTTGGATTGCTCTAACCTACGTTTTTTTGGTATCGGACGCACAACCTCAAAAGCCATCCTTGCGGAGGCCAAAAATTGAGCCTACCACTCGGGTGAAAGATCTCACCGAGGCTGAAGAACAGAAAATCAACGACATTATTTCTAGCAAATATCAAGTCGAAGGTGATCTGCGTCGCCTCGTAACAAAACAATATTAAACGCATTAAGGATATCAATTCTATACAAAGGTATCCGCCACAAGGCTGGTCTTCCAGTCAACGGCCAACGTACTCGTACGAACGCACGTACACGTAAGGGTAAGGCGATCGCGGTCGGTGGAACACAACCAAAAAGCAGCAAGTAAAAACCTAGTTAGTGGGGTAAAAAAATATGACAGAAGAAGTATAGCAGAACTCAAAGAGACCGTCAAAAGTCCAAGTAAAAGGCAAGCGTACTGTCACCTCAGGTCAGGTGCACATCAAGCTACCTTTAATAACACCATCATCAGTTTCCGACAAGAAGGACAAGTCCTCGCTCAGTCATCTGCTGGCGCCAACGGTTTTAGAGGTTCAAGAAAGGGTACTGCTTACGCTGCTCAAATCGCCGCTGAAAAAAAGCTGGTGAAATCGCCAAAAAGGATCACGGTCTGAACTCCGTCGACGTTTACGTCAAGGGTATCGGTCTTGGTCGTGATAGCGCCATTCGTGCTATCTCTGGTCTTGGTATTAAAATTGATAGCATAACCGACCAAACACCCTATCGCTCATGGTGGTGTGCGTCCCAAAAGGGAGAGGAAACCGTAATGGCACGAGATAAATCTCCAATTGTCAAACAAAGTCGTCGCGAGGGGCTTTTGCTCTAGCACCAAAAAGCTCACAAAATCATGGCTAAAAATCTGGTATTCCAGGTCAGCACGGTGATATGCGCGTTCGCGGTGGTAGCTTTGTACCCTCTACACAGCTATCGTGAAAAAGCAAAAAGTTCGTAGACTCTATGGTCTTCTCGAGAAGCAGTTTGCTAAACTGATGAAAGGAAGCCCCAAAAGAGCAGAAGGTCTAACTGGTCAGAACCCTTCTCGAGTTCCTCGAGCGCCGCGCTGATAACGTCGTCTTTCCGCGCTGGTTTTCGCTCTCACAAGACGCCAAGCACGTCAGCTCGTCTCTCACGGACACTTCACTACTTAAACGGCTCGCCGTGTTGATATCCCATCAATCCGCTCAAAGGCAGGTGACGAAACTCGAAGTACGCGCTAAAGTCAGCCAAAGTCTGAATACTTCAAAGAAATCTCGACAACATCGTCGCTGCCAGTGGTGTACAACCACTCAGCTGGATGAAAGTCCGACGCTAAGAAAAATGAAATATCGAAATTACCGGCAAGCCAAAAGCGCGAAGAAGCTCGAAGCAGGCATTAACGAACAACTAATCGTTGAGTATTACTCACGCTAAGGAGGAAAAATGACAACAAAAAGTAATTCACGAAGCAAATCTTGCAGAAGTCATCGAATTGTCCGCCACTAGCGCCTCATTTGTAATCAAGCCACTTTACTCATGGCTATGGGCCACACTTTAGGCAAACCTCGCTACGCCGTGTTCTACTCAAGCATCAAAAGAAGCTGCATTACTTCATCAGTATCGAAGGTACCACTCACGAATTTCACTGCAATCGAAGGTATCTCGCGAAGACGTCATCGACATCATGCTGAACCTCAAGAATATTCGTTTTAGAGTCACTCCGATGCTCCCAGTCGAACTTACTCTCTGAGGTTAAAGGTAGCAACAATCCAAAAGGATGGTGACGCACGCGTAGTTGCAGGCGACATCAAACTTACCGGTGATGTTGAAATCGCTAACCCAAAATCAGGTATTTGTCACATCGACGATCCAAACTACACTTTGAATGATGCACTTCTGTCGTCGAATCTAGGCCGTGGCTACTTCCAATCGAAGCTTCCAGCGAAGAACGCATCCACAGCGACATGATCGCTCTCGATGCCGTCTTTACTCCAGTACTTCGTGTTCGTTTTGACGCAGATAAGACTCGTGTCGGTCAGGATACAAACCTTGATCAGCTTCACTCTTACCATCGACACCGACGGCACCCATCACCCCACAGAAGCTTTGAGGAAGCTGCTGCAATCCTTTAATCAATACAAAGCTTTTGCCGGAAGCACAGTTGTTGAAACAGCTCCAGCTCCAGGTTCAAAAGAAGAAACGGAAGACGCCGGCTTATGCTCCCCAATCGAGGAACTCGGTCTTCCGCTCGTACCGCCAACGCGCTCATTACAACGCAAATCCGCACTGTCCGCGATCCTCGTGGTCATTATCTGAAACCGACCCTGCAAGGAACCTAAAGGTTTCGGTCAAAGGCGCTTGACTGAAGTCAAAACAAAAGTTAACGGAGTTAAATATCTAAATGCACCGCCACGGACATAAAGGTCGTAATCTCGGCCGTGAAACCGACCAGAGAAGGGCACTACTACGTGGGCTGATGTGCTCTCTGATCAAATATCAAGCGAATCACCGTTGACGCTTGCTCGCGCCAAAGAAAATGCGCCGCGGTACCGAAAAAGCTAGTCACAATCGCGTAAAGAAAAGGTAGTCTCGCTAATCGTCGTCTCCTTATCTCCCGCCTCGACAACCCTTGAAGTGGCAGACTCTTGATGGATGTAATCGCTCCACAAATCAAGCGCAACTCTGGCTATTTACGAATCGAACGCACCTGGTTTCAGAAAAGGTGATCACGCTGAAATGGCTACCATCTCTTCGTCTGATTCCATCAACCTCGATCTCAAAAAGGAGGCTAGAATGAAACTTTTAGCCACTCGCAGAAATCAAACGTGAATGGTATGTTATCGACGCCGCACTTTTACCACTCTGGTAAACTTGCAGTCGTCATTGCAGACAAAATTAATGGGCAAACTCAAAAGTTACCCCACACCTCTACATCGTTGACAATGGTGATCTACGTCGTTATTAACGCCAAGAATATCCAGGTCACTGGCAACAAAATGGTTGATAAGAATACCTATCGCCAGTGTTTCCTTGGGTGGATTAAAAGTGAATTGAGACTTGAGGAAGTTATTGAAAAGATCCTTCCCTACGCTCCCGAAGAAGCTGTCAGCGCATGATGCGACAAGCTTGTTAGAGACCGTTTAGCCTCGTCTTCGCGTCTTCAATGGCGCTGAACACGCCTCACACTGCTCAGAATCCAAAGGAGATCAAGCAATGCCTACTAAATATTCTTACGGTCTTGGCTGCCGCAAAGCCGCCACTGCACGCGCTTCCGTCTATACAAAGGCAAAAGGTGAGATGCATCACTCACCAAACAAAAGTTGCTCTTGACTATCTTTCAGGCAACAAGTCACTCCCTCGCTGAGGTAACTGACCCACTAGCCTTGCTGGCTAAACAGAAAGAGTTTGACGTCACTATCTTAGTTCTCAGGTGGTGGTCTGCCCAGGTACGATGCTATTAAACCAGCCATTCTAGTGCTCCACCCCAGAATTCGACCCTACGCCCAGTTCTTAAGAAGGCAGGACTCTATCAAACGATCCACGAGAAAGAACGCAAAATACGGTCTCCGCTCAGCCAGGAAACGCGAACAGTTCTCCGTTGTTACAAACAGAAAATACCTCTTCGGGGGTATTTTTGTTGCTATAAAATGATGATAATAAGGTCATGTTAAATGATTTGAAAAAGCACTAACTTCGGTAAAAGAATTCAAGGCCTTCCTCAAAAAATACTCTGAAGTCATCGCCTACCTCTTCTTTGGTGCCATGACTACCTTAATTAATCTTGTTACTTTTTGGATCCTCTCAACTGTCTTCCATCTAGAAACTATTGCTGCTACTCGTTATCGCCTGGGTTATTGGGTTGTAATTTTTGCCTCGTTACTAATAAAATTTGGGTTTTCAAGAGTAAATCAAAAAATACCCAGGAAACCACCAAGGAAGCAGTAACGTTTATGATCGTCAGATTAGTTACTCTCGGCGTTGAAGTTTTCCTAATGTGGCTTATGGTCGACAACTTCAAGCAAGATAAACTCATCTGGAAACCACTTTGGTAGTATAACAGTCTTGAACTATATCTTTTCCAAAACTAATCGTTTTCGAAAGAAAAGAAGACTAAAGAAACCTTTCAAAAGAATAAAAAATAACTCAGCAAAATAATTTTAAAACAGTAAAATAAAAACAGCGAAATATGCAGCGGTTTTAGTCCCAAAACGAGAATTCGTCAATCCGATATTTCTCGCCACATGTAGCACATCTGTTCCAACCTGATACGTAATCTGAGTCATAGGACTAGTGAGATTTAGAGCAAAGATGAGGAACGATAAATCAACTCCACGTCATCCCTCTATCGCAACTCTCAATGTCCAAAACTTGATGATAACGAGGATTCTGCAAATACTTTTGCTCCTCTCAGCCAAAACCATGTAAAATCGCTTCATAATTAGCCCGACCCGATCTTTTGGCTTATAAATATCGAGTACTAGTTGGCTTCAAAAATGTCCGCACTTCTCACACCAATAAACTCTCGATGCATTAATTATCACTGGTAACATTTGCTCAACGCTCCCTGAAGTTCAACACGACCAAACCCACCACTCCGTGCTTTTTCATCACATCATCACATTCATAATAATACATCAACCCAATCCCCCAGCCAGCATACCCTTCTCTGACACTTGCAAGATGCTTTTTACTATCTCGCCCATAAAACCTCCATGCCACACTCCTTATATACCTATATTTTACCCATATCACAAAATTAATTTTCAGACCACCCGCCTGTTTCAAGCGAGATTTCTAAAATAACAAATGGTGACATATGAGACTCGAACTCATGACCTCTTCAATGCCATTGAAAGCGCTCTAGCCAACTGAGCTAATGCCCCGACAAAACATATTATATCACAATAGAATAAAAAGGGGACATTTTGTCCTCAACTTCCGGAGAATCTCAGACCACTCGATCGTCCGACGGTTCCTCGCAAAGGACCTCAAAACCGCATGTTTTTGAATACATATAGATAAGCTCCACGAAAAATCTCACGCAGACCACTGATTTGATCCGCAAACTCAGGCCAGATTGATTTAGCTTGTGTAGTAGCGAGTATCAAGCAAAAATTCCGTCTCATACCATTCTTGATGATTGCCCCGTGCGCGAAAGATCACACAATGTCCAGATATTATTACAAGCGATGATATGCGCCTGCAGAGCAATGCATGTTTATATTCAAAAAGCCCCGCATAATATCGACGTTTGGCCTGCAGCTTCGTTTCCCCGTCACAACGACGAAAAGTCATCAATTCCACCGCATGCTTCACCCTCATCATTACAAGGTAATTCAGTCACCGGCGTAAACGATCTTCCGGCACATCATGTAGCAAAATTCGCCGCCAGAAGAATACATCCTTCATTCCACAAGAAAATCGCATGTCGCCTTTAACGGATGCAAGATGAACGGCTTTCCCATTCTTTGCGGGAACTGTCCCGCATGTTTCCGTGCGTCGCATAGTGCTGATAGAATCAGTACATACCCTCCCGCACTAGCAAAACCGCGCAGAAAAGTACTTGTCATTTTTACTTTCTTCACTGATCTTCCAAAGACATTTCTCTTTTCCAACATAACCATTTCCATTTTTAAAGATCCACAAGTTAAAACACATATTCTAAAATTAAACAGCATATTTTGTGCTATAGGGCACAAAACCGTAAATGGTTGCTTAAATTAAAAATATAGTTCTATAATACCGATAATAAGACTGGATTGCCCGGTCTCTTTATTAATAGTACATTAGGAGGTTTTAAAATGAGTCAAAGATGTTTCAACCACTCAGACCGCACTTACCAAGTGAAGTCGAGTACACCAGGACGGTCAGGGCTGACACTGTCCGGCAGCACCTCTCTGATTGAGGTGAGTGTATTTCCGTAACTAATTTAGAGAGCAAACAAGAGGGGGTCGACTATGGTGTATTCTGTAAAATACAAGGATGTTTCTTTCCGCATTTGGCAGACCTATACCAACACCAGAAAGCAGGATTATATATCTGCGTGTCGGCTTCACCCAACTATGGCTGCCATAATGACGACAGTCACGCCGAGAAACTATTCAAGGGCAGAGCCAGTGGCAGAGCACACTTGGTACTATGGACTTGATCGAGCTGATGGAAATGTTCTATCCAGATGAAGGATCACCGAAAATTTATGCGAGATGCAGGAGATTAATGCGTTTTACACGACCTGGAGAAATGGCTGCCGGGCGACACACCCGATAATGGCACAAGAGACAAAGCGACCATCAATCTGGCCGAATACACTTGTCTGAACGAAAATATCTCACATTCCCCGATGAAGTAAAAGAAGCCGTCTTAAATGACTTCGATTTCTTTTAACGGGTCACCCCAGGAATTAACTGGTGAAGACTTGAGTACATGAACTTTGCAACCTGCTGATAAACAGACGCAATCCTGCGCGGACTTGTTTATGAACGGCATCAACACTGCGGGCATTACACAAATGTCCCGGAAGGTACCGGATCCAAACGCGAATCTAAATACGCGAAGATCATGAACAGCGATAAGCTGGTCGACATTTTCTTTGCAGGTTTCATTAAGATCATCATCAGTACGGCTATTTTCCGATTTTCCTTGACATTATCCGCGCCGCCATCATCGATGTCCGCAGAAAATGGTACGACAACTGGGAGGAAATTGTCACAAAACTTGGCATTTCGGATAAAGAGTACGACCTGCATACGTTCCAGAAGAAATGAACTCATCATACCTCTAAGCTCCAGCTTTATACTGGGGCTTTTTCAATATCGAGCAAGTATGCTATACTTAACGAAAATGGAGGTCTATGAGTAAGTTTGACGAACAATACCCAACACTATGCCAAAAAATTCTCACTACCGGAGAACGGGTCACCACGAATCCGAAAGTTCTGGAAAAATCGACTGGAGAGTCTTCTAAATTGAATTTTCCGAATCACTTAGCCCAGACAATAAAACCGACCACCACCATCAGACTTCCTCATCAAATTCTCCAATTTGACTTATCGGAAGAATTCTCCTCTATCTCACCACCAAATTTGTCTTGCCTTTAAGTCCGCCGTCCTCGAAAATGCTTTGGTTCTACCAAGCACAAAGTAATGACGTGCGCTGGCTCCAAAAACGTGGCATTAAAATCTGGGACCAATGGAGATTGATGCAGAGGAAACTATCAAGGCAAACATTTTGGCAAGGAATTTGTTCACACAATTGGTACTGCTTATGGCTGATCGTTAATCATTATCAACTCACCAAGGTCTCTACTCGAAACCATCAAAACCGATCCAACTAACCGCCGCATGATTATGTCTCTCTGGCAGAACGAATGGCTAAAAACCGCCGCCCGCCTTCCCTGTGTCTGGAATACCTCAATGGAGCGTCTCTGAAAATAAAAACTTAATGTCATTGTTACAGTCCGCTCAAACGACGTACCCTCGGTATGCCGTTTAACGTCACTCAGTACGCCGTACTTTGTCATCTAATCGCCAAAGTCTGTAACCTGAGCCAGGCCTCATGCTCATGCGTCATCAACGATGCCCACATTTATGAAAAACTCAAACTCCCGGCATAGAAGAGCAGCTCCGCTACGTGACGAAAAATCTAAAAAGACGGCGCACTTTTCAAGGCTCCGAAACTTTATATTAATCCTGAGATCACCGATTTTTCAAATTGATAATTCAAAAGAACTAAAAAGATATTCAGTTGATTGACTATAAACATCAGGGCCGCATCATGATGCCAGTTACAGAATAGTTGCAGCCAAGGCCTTAACAGCAAAATGTGCTAACCACCAGAAGAATACACTGATTAACCAAAATAATATTAATTCCAAACAGGAGTCACATGAGTTTTAGTATCATCGCCGCCATCGGCAAAAACCGTGAATTAGGTAAAAAGGGAGGCCTTGTTTTTCAAACTCCTCAAGGACCCAAATTTTTAAACAAACCACATTAGGTTTTTCCTGTCGTCATGCAGTGCACCACTTTCTTAAGCCTCCCAAAAATGTTACCAGGTCGCAAGCATTACGTTTTGTCACCAGACGAAGAGCCAACCTTCCCAAAAGAAGTCACCGTTCTGCATAACCTCCAAGAATTTATTAATCAGCATAAAAACGATGAGCAGGAATATTTTATTATCGGCGGCGGCTCAATTTATCAGCAATTTTTACCATACTGCAACAAACTTTCATCTAACGGAAGTAGATGGAGAGATAAAGAGGCTGGACGTTTACTTCCTCGAATCTGACAAAAATAAATATCAGGTAAACTGAACCTGGCAAAAAACAGTGATATAGTAGATACAGCGAGTCAATATGTACTAAATTATACCATAACTTATATCATTAAATCACTGGTGAAAAGGTAAAATTAGTAAAAATGCTAAAAATCAGCATAAGACCCCTATTTTTAATCTAATTGAGCAAGAAAAGAGCGTCAAAATTGAAGGACCTGAACTCATCCTAAGTGAGAAATTACGTTTCGAAAAATGTTTTACGAGCCGTTGGGTCTGTCTCACTAATAAATACTCTGAAGGATACCCCTTCTTTGATGGTCTAGATTGGCAAGAGTCCGAAGTCAAAAATCGTAATCCACTTTCAGATTTTGACTGGGAGAAGATAAAAATCGAAGAAACCATCCTTCCTAATTATCGTTACCATGGTGGGCAGACCAATGTTGATCGTATTGAGCGCCTCTGCGATCTCTCGCGCCATGAAACTCTTCCATGCTGACCACGCCAACGTCCAATCCACACTCTGTGCCAATGCTAATGAGGCAGTTTATTTTGCCTGGTGCCAGCCTGGTGATAGATACCCGCCATGAACCTCGGTCATGGATATCTCACCATGGTTCTCCAGTCACACGTTCCGCTAAAATCTATAATTTCCTTACGGGCACTACCGAATCTGGCTGATCTCGATTACGACGAAATTGAACGCCCAGCTGAGACTGAAAACCAAAGATCATCCTCGCTTTGCTATTCCGCCTTCATGAAAATCCCAGATTTTGCAAATCGCCAAAATCGGTCACCAAAAGTCGGTGCCCTTCAATGGCCGACATGGCCTACGCTGCAGGTCCCCATCGCTGGTGGCGCTCACCCAACCGCTTGATTTTGGCTTCCAGCACAGGACCACCACCACCCACAAAAACTCTTCGCGGCCCGCGTGAGGACTCCATTCTCTCAAATGGTAATGTTGCATCTCCACTCAAAAACCTGAACACACCCTAGAAAACATTCCAATTCTGATTGATCGCGCTGTCTTCCAGGCACCCAAGGTGGTCCGCCTGAACATGCACTGCTGCCAAAAGCGAGCTCTGGAGGCTCTCCAACCAGAATTTAAAAGACTACGCCAATCGAATTGTCAGCACGCCAGCTCTCGCCAGCGATGAAAGATAACGGTTTTATTCTTCATGGAGGCACAGAAACCATCTCATCCTTGCCAATGTCAAAGATAGTTTCAGTACGATGGCAAAATTCTTCGAGCGTGCCCGACATGGTCGGACTCACCTTAAATGCCAGCCGTCCCTGGCGACAAAGGTGGCGCCTCGTCCTTCTGCGATAGGTCTGCACTCCAGCCATTACCACTGTGGTATGAAAGAAATGAGATGAAACAGATTGCCGATTGATGAAGCTAAGTGATGGAAATCTCGTCAAAGGCCAAAACCGAAGAGGGTCCTAGAAGAATCAGAATTTAAATCTGAACTAGTAAAAACTCATCACGAAGTCATCGCACTATCAAAACAATTTGAAAGTTCCGGTCTAAATTAAGCGAGCTGTATGAAATTAGAGTTTAAAAATATCAAAAATCTCGGCAAGAAAGTTGTCTAAACGACATTAGTTTCACCCGCCAGTGGTCGCCTTCGGTTTGCTTTACTGCAACGGTGCCGAAAACCACTACAATTCCTCATGAATGTTTTTTAAGGCCAATGGTATAAGGAGTATTAGATGGTGAGCCTCTGGATTATAAAACCGTGAGTCGGGTTATCTCCTGAAGAGCGTGGTCTCATCCAAAAGGAAAAGATTTTTAACCAACTAGTTTATCTCTACCCTAAAGGGCATGGAGAAAAAGCAGAAGAATCCGTTAATTACTGGCTCGACTTTCTCAATATGACAGAATACAAGACCAAACAACTCGACACTCTTTTCAAAAGGGAATCAGCACAAAAATTCAGCTCATCTCAAGTATCGCCCATAATCCGGATATTGTGGTTTTTGACGAACCGTTCACCGGCCTTGACCCAGTCAATGCCAAATTACTGGAAAGCGTTGTAAAAGAACAAATCAAAACAAGATAAAATTGTGATTTTCTGCAGCCATCAAATGAATTATATCGAAGAGTTCTGTGATGATATCCCAATTATGAAAAATGGTGAAACCTGATTACGGGCAATATAAAACAAATCAAACAAAGTTATCAGCGGACAAACTTAAAACTGAACCAAAGACGTTAAAAAGATTAAAGCCGACTACAAAGATCAAAACTGAAACTTGAGGGATAGTACAACCTGATTTTCAAGATGGAGTCCGCTGATCAAAAACAGAAAAACCATGCAAAAACTCATCAAAGAATACGATATTGGTAATATCGGTATTCTAGAACCAACTCTGAACGATATTTTTATCGAATATGCCGGTGACGAAAAAGAAATTGCTGAAATTGGAAAAATTAAAAGAGGAAGAAAGGGCCTAGTATGAAGCAGTTTTTACAATTTTTAAGCACGAACTCGCACAATATTTCAAAAAGTAAAGCGTTTGTCGTTACAACTCCGTCCCAATCCTTGCAGTTTCAGGTTATCTTTTTGCGCCATGTCGGAGAATTCCTTTAACAAATCAAAAGAATACAGAATCAGTGAAGAGAAAAAGTCTGAGGTTCTAGTCAACCGACAATGCTGACCTTGAAAAACTCCTCCCGGCCATCGCCGCAAAGCCTTCACAGCAAAATGTCAAAATTACAAACGATTCAGTCGACGAGATCAAAAAGCAAATCAAGGAGGCAGTCCGTCGAGTTTGCTTTTCGTCCCTATCATCTGACCTACCCTTATACCCATTCAGCTAACGTCTCAGCTTTTGCAAGATCCAAACCCAAACATCCATGGAATCTTCTCAAAACCCCATTCACACGCTTATCTTAAAAACATGGTCTAAAACGACGCCAGATCGCCGAGTTCAAAACCCAAACATCACTCATACTACGAAAACATATGAAGATGTTATACAAAGAATCCTGGTACGCCTAGTGTCATGGTCATTGTCTCACATGGTGATTATAATTTGGCCAAAAGTGGCCATGAGCGTAGTTAATTGGAAAAACTTCTGCGCCATGGAGGTGCTGATTACCAGTGCTAGTCCAGCCGCCCTGATGTTTTGGAAAGATTTAGCTGCCAGTGTCGCTGGACCATCCAAATTACCGCTGATCCGCCTCATTTCCTACACACATAAGTCCTATTTCAGACCAACGCCATCATCAATACCTTTTTCAACTTCCCCAGCTTCACTCTGTCGGCTACCCCATCATCTTCTTCCTCCCAGGGCCTCTCATCTATTCCTTCCTCTTTGGCGCCATGGCCTCAACCATCTCTAAAATTGAGGATCTCTCATCAGTCGTCATACCTCATCCAGATCATCTTTTGCTGCTGGCTCTGCAATCTCCACCAATGCTATGACAGGGCGGCTGACAACTCCGAGCTCATGAAAGGACCTCCTCTTCCGCTCACCTCTCCAATGGCCATGTTCACCCGCATTGCGATGAGTGAAGTTCCAGGCCTCGAATTCCTACTTTCGGTCGCCTTTCTCATTCTCGCCACCATCCTTATCGGCTACATTACACGCTAAGATCTACCGCGTCGGCGTATAATGTATGGGCACCAAACCAACTCTCGGAAAAATCATTAAAGCCATCCGCGAAAAATTAAAAATATATAAAAATTAAAATATATAGTATACTTAAGGTGTTGGGGTATTAGCTCTAGCTGATAGAGCGCAGCATCTGCATTGCTGAGGTCAAGGGTTTGAACCTTTATACCCACTCATCCTAGAGAAAGACAAAGACTTCCATCGAGAAGTCTTTTGTGCTATACTCCAAAAAAGGCGGGAGTACATTCAAAGGAGGAAAAGCCATGGCAGTAAATCTTATCGCAAGTGTTTATGTGCTGCAGAATGTGTATGGTCAAATCACTGTCTCGAAAGTCTCGGCGCTTATTGTAAAAGTCATCAGCAAGCCGAACAGCAACTACAACTTCGAGGTTTCCTTCCATGAGACGAAGCACCCGCAGATGCAATAAGAGCTACACTGACCATATGAACATCATTACGAGCTCTGACTACGATGAAGATTTCTTTTATCTTCAAAACCAACGAGAAATACCAGAAATAATCACTTTTCACTCCGCCTTCAAGGTCCCATTTGGGGCCTTTTTAAAAATCTTAGTCTCCATGCAGATCCTAATTTATTTTGCATAACCAGGATGTTGATTGGTAAAGTGGAATGTCGATCTTAATCACTTTGCATAACCCCTATTTTGAAGTATAATTTTACTATGAAAACAATTTTTACAGTATCGCACTCACACCGAAATCACCCCTCGGCAACTTCCTAGGTGCGCTTCTCCCAATGGTCCGCCTCGCCAATAAATATTCAAAACCCATCACATTAATATTTTTATTCCAGACCTCCACCAATTATTAGCGAGGTTGAAGGTAATCTCGAGCAAAACACCATTCGTGAGCTCAAATATTATCTTCGCGTGACCTGAACTCAACCCAATATTCATATTATCGTCAATCCGTATGTCCAGTCACTCCTGAACTCTGCTGGATTCTCGATTGTCACACTTCCATGGGAGAAGCACCCGCATGACTCCAATACAAAGAGCCATGACGGCGACAGTTCTACCAATGTTGGCATTTTTAATTATCCAACCATGGCTGCTGATATCCTGCTTTTATAGTGCAAAACTACATCCCTGGTCGGTGAAGATCAGTTCCAACATACATTGAATTAACTCGAAATGATTGCTGAGCGTTTTAATCGCAAATATGAGGGAAATTCTTGTCATTCCAGGAAAACCAGTGAACAAGTCAAATTCATGGAAACTCTAACAACACCTTCAGTAACAAGGATAAAAACGCGCGATCTGGCCTAAGAATCTGTGATCCCAGGATCCAAACCAAGAAAATGAGTAAATCCGCTCGCTGCGAAAATAGCGATCATGATGTCTGATACTCCAGCTCAAGCCGCCAAGAAAAATTATGTCCGCCACCACTGATTCATTTTACAAATTCAGTTTGATATGTCAATCAACCAGGAATTTCCAACCCACTCCAGATCGAATCGCTCTTTCAAATCAACCACTTCAAGAAGTTATACACCTGGGCTGAGTGAAACTCGTTATGGTGATTTTTAAGAAGCACGTAGCTCGCCACTGTTTCCGAGTTCTCACTAGTTTCCAGGAAAAGCCAATGCCATCCCAGACGAAACAGTACGCGAGCTCTAAACGAAGGTGAGAACTATGCAAATCAAGTCGCCAAAGGGAAACTATTCGAAGTCCAAAAAGCAGCAGGTTTAAGATGACCAAGATTATCCTCGAATAAAATTCCGTCTCGACTGGAAAATTTTAAGAAAATATATTATAATATAGTAAATGTTAAGAACTGGATTTAGTAAACCATCACTTTCACGCTCATCAATCTATGATGTTATTTTGAACGATCCGAAAAACAGCCCCTGCATTCGCCTTTGACCACACCCCTTGTCAAGCTTCATCCTGAATATAATCGCAACACACTACAAAAACTTTTATTAAGCTTGGCTATGTTCTTGTTGATGGGAAAGCCCACAAAACCCAACACCCACTAAGTGAAGAATCGAAAATCGAACTCAAGCTCCCCGTGAAGCTTTAATTAATCCAGAGGCTAAAAAGCTGGAAGCCATGAAGATAAAGCCAGACACCATTTATGAGGATGAAAATGTCGTAGTCTCTCAATAAACCAGCTGGCCTCCTCAGTATGGTAGCTGTCGACTACCGTCTCGAACCAACCCTCGAGGATTACGGGCTTCGTACATCGTCTTGATCGTGACACGGAGCGGAACGTAATTTTGGCTAAAAATCAAGAAACCCAAACCTCCTAAGAAAGCAGTTCCAGGATCGCAAAACCCATAAAACTTATTATGCCATCGTTAAGGTCGTCCAAAACTCGACAATGCGGTAATCAATCTCCCTATCGCACGCAATCTCAAACATCCGACCACTTCATCGTTGAAGCTGGCGGTAAAGAATCTGAAACTATTACCAGGTTTTGAAAAACTCAAAAGTTCACTCAACAAGATGTTCAAAGAATCTGTAAAGCCCTTGAAAAACAGGGTTCACTGGCACCGAGTTTAGCGAAGGTAAAACTTATTCGTTAATTGAGTTGAAGCCAACCACCGGTCGCACGCATCAGCTCCTGCGTCCATCTCAAAGCATCTCGGCACTCTATTGTAGGAGATCGCGTCTATGGTTCCGCGCCAGATTCCACCGATCGTCTCTGTATCTCCATGCTAAGGCGCTTGAAATTACCATTCCAACCAGCGACCGTCGAACTTTTGAAGCTCTCTCTCCAGAGTTTAACACTGAAGATTAAGAGGAAAATATGCTTCGAAAAGCCTCACAAATCTAGACATCATGACACTTTCTCCACTAGCAATTCTTTGTAATCGATCCCGAAACCGAGCTAACCTTTGAGCCCAGTAATTAAAACTGTTCCAGAAACCTGAGTTCTCTCTATCTCCATCGATGATGTCAGGGGATGATCGCCCTGACCGGCACCAAGCAAAACTAAAGAGCTTATGTATTATTAAAATACGCAGAGCAACTCACCGATTCTGCCAGCAATGCCATTCTCAAAACCGCCGAAGAACCGGGGAATCATATCCATATCAATGCTCACCACTCATCCTTCCCTGACTCTTTTCAACCATTCGCTCTCGTTCCATGCTCTTTTATATTAAAAAGACTAACCCTCTTTTCCACCCGCCGTCCGTCTCCCCGGAAATAATGGATTATGCCAAAAACTTTTAGTCGGAGATAAATCCACTCTTCTCACCTCGCAGAAGAGCTTTCAAAGAAAAAGCTGTAAAAACCGACGGTGAAACTGACTCTGATAAATCCTATATCCTTAAAGTCATTGAGACCACCATTGAACTCGCCTATAAATCCTACTTCAAAAACCAAAAACCAGCAGTTCCTTAAAAATCAACGGACTCAGCACCGCTTATGATAATATCTCCAAAAACGGCAACAAAAACTCCAACTAGTCGCAAACCTCATCTAAAAACCTCATCTAAATACTATTTTTCAATCCCTCCCAAATATGGTAAAATAAATCATATGTTAGGCGCATTACTAATTCTAGGTTTTGCAATTTTCCTCGCTTTCTTCGAGCCAGTTCTTGCTTCTAGAAAATTGTTGAATAAAGATAATACATACGACGTAGAAATCAAAAACTTTGGACCATCGCCAGGATAGTATGAATAGTCGTAAAACTTTGCGTGCCGAAAAAGCCCTGCTCACCATCTTGAAGCTTGATGAAACTAATGCAGCAGCCTACAACCGTCTCGGCATTCTTTATGCTAAAAGCCCAAAATTACGATGAAGCTATCGAATGTTTTGAAATTGCACAGTCACTCGACAATAATCCAATGTCATTGCACAACGTTGGTCTGATGATCTTGAAACAGGTGCCTTTGAAAAAGCTACCATGGCTTTTCAACAGTTTCCTTAAAGCTTGATAGCTCAGTACCTGCTCGTTTTCTCGCTCTTGCAAAAGCCGAAGAAAAACTTGGGTCACAAAAATCCGCTATCGAAGCTCTTGAATCTGCTTATAACCTCGATAAATCAACCACCACTTTAAGGCAAATTCTCACAATTTATGAAGAAGCCAGGATCAAGAAAAATATCGAAATTACGACCGCGCGCATTGAGCAGCAAATTGCCGCCGACGCACTCAAAAAGCAGAAATAGAAAAAGCTAAGAAGAAAGAAAAGAAGATTAAAAGAGCTCGCCCCTGGTCCGCATGTCCAGGCCGCAACCAAAATCATTTATCCTCGCGCCAACACTCCCAATCAAGGCGCTAAAGAAAGCTGCCATAAACTCATAGTAAAAACCACAAATCTGCTACTGCAAAGAGCAAAAACACCGACCACCAGACCTGCAGTTTCACCAATCAATCTCGCAATAATTAAGCAACCTACTATCGTCAAAGATCAAGGTAATAGCCTAAGCAATACTACCTCGCGCGACAAAAACTCAGCACCACAACCTCATCTTCTCATCGCGCCAACAAACGTCCACGCATGATTCAATAATGTTTTAGGTCTTTTTAGACCTTGCATCCCACTTTTATTTCTGATAGAATAAACCAGTAAGCCGTGTTAGCTCAGTTAGTAGAGCAGCCGCCTTGTAAGCGGCTAGGTCGTCGGGGCAGAGCCGACACACGGCTCCATGAGTGAAAACTTATGGAAAAATTTATTTTTCCAGAAGCTTGAACGAATGGAGTTGGGTACACAAAGTACACACGGCTCTTTTGAATGAAAGAACAAATAGAACATTTATGTTCTATTTTTATTTCGACGAATGACCTATGCGTACAAAGTACACACGGCACTTTTGAAGAAAAGAATAAAAACCACTTACATCGTTTTCTATGCTAAAATTATATAAACAACTGGAGGTGGTCATGGTTAAATCAAAAACCGATAATAAGCAGTCTGAAACAATTTCAGAAATTTCATTAAGGCTCAAACACAAAATCCGCAAAAATCGCAAAAATCCGAGTGCGACTCACACACCCGTTCAAACGCTCAACCCATTTTTGACGGCTCATTTTTATGTTTTTTTCCTTCTGGTTCTCGTCTCGCTCGTTTTTAGTCTAGCCTACCTCGCAGCAGCCGTGGCGAAAATACAGACCTAATTGCAACCACGAAAAGCCTTATCTCAGACCAGAAAAACCTACGAGAAAGATTTCACATCCGCAGGATTCGATATTGAAAATCCGAATATCAGTTCTGAATCCATACAAAAATTCACCACTCACCGCACTTTTTATTTTTGAGACCGAAACGAAGTTTCTCCAACCGTTACAATAAAAGGACGCGACGAAAAACCACCATTTCCCACCAGTTCGACAAGACAAGAAAGCATTTCCTCCCAATTTACGGATTATACCCAGATACCGAAAACATAATTCACATTGCCTATGAGGAGCCAATTGAGAAAAACTAGATTCAAATCTCTCAGAAGAAGATAGAATAACTCTAAAGAGTTTAGTCAAAACAGTTGATCGTGAATTCAAAAATCAAAAACTGATCCGCTTCCAGCTGGTCTACCCCAAGCAAGTGTCAGCAACCTAGACAAAGCCGAACTGAATTCCGACCTTTATTTCTTCAGCCCAGCCACCAAAAATAATAAATGGTCGCTTACGACATCAATGGCGACGTTCGCTGGTATTTAACCACCCCAGCACTCTGGCAGAATACAAAGACTAAATAATGGCCATCTCCTAGTCAGTACGGAGCGCTCTGCTAATCCTCCATATTATATGACCGCCTTTTATGAAATAGATTTGCTAGGTAAAAATCTATGCCGAATATTCACTCCCCGGCGGCTATCACCATGATTATTTTGTACTCCAAAACGGCAATCTCATTAGTCGCCACTAATAACTTTGAAAGTTCCAATGACACCGTCGAGGATTACGTAGTAGAGACTTGATCGCAAAAACTGGCAATATCGTAAAAATCATTGATTTGAAGAAAATTCTCAAAACCGATGACGTGAAAAAGTGAAAATTGGACAAAACAAGACTGGTTCCATAATAACTCAGCTTATGACCGACACACCAATTCACTCATCCTTTCTGGTCGCCATCAGGACATTGTCGTCCAGCATCGATTACACAACAGAGAAAATCAATTGGTTACTCAGCGACCCAACGAATTGGTCATCCGAATATCAAAATATTTCTTAAAGCCTGTCGGAGATAACTTTGAATATCAATGGTCCTCAACACGCCGCCAAACTTACCCCAGAAGGATATCTCTTCCTCTTTGATAATGGCAATAATAAATCAAAAGATCCAAGTTCCTATGTTCAGGCAGCAAACCCTATTCACATGGGTACTCTACAAAACAAATGCCGAGCAGAAAACGCTGAACAAATCTGGCACTCGGCAAAAGAACGTAGCAGCGACTTCTATTCACCCATATATTTCTGACGTCGACTCATCTTAGCAAAGACCATTACCTCATCCACTCTGGCGGCATCGTTAAATCAGACGGTAAACCATCTAATCAGCCAGCCGGACTCACCGATGGAAAAGTCACTCTACTTTCCGATACCGTCGAAATTAAGGATGGTAAAAATAATTTTTGAAATAAAATCACCAACCAATAACTTCCGTGTTGAAAAGATGGATGCCCATACCGGAGTGGACTTCTGCACCTCATCGACGCAAGGCGTCTCGGTACCTCGAGTCACCGAAGTCTCTGGCAAAAACAAGTGTCATCACTGATACCGATGTCGACCAAGAATCTCCTAAAATATCACAAATCACACTCAAAACGAAGAAAATCGCCTTGTCTTCTCTGGACAATTCAAGCGTGAAGACCAGGTCAAAGGGTGCTCTCTATCGTAATTTCCAATACTAATTTCTATAATCTCAAGATCAGCAAGAATCCTCCTCACTGCACTTTGCGTCGATATTCTCACCGAGGACGAAGATCAAAAACGGCATTATGGTCACAAAACTACATCAATAAAGACGGACTTCGTGGCAATTATTCTATCTATATCGAGTATAATGGTAAATTATATAATACAGGTAAATACTTCAATGCAAACTAATCAGCCAAAAATCAAAGTCGATATCAAAACCCAAAATGCCGCAAAACCAAAAGCGCCTGATGCCGTCACCGGCGCAGATTTTCGCCTGATTTGCGGTATGCTCTATTCACTCAGTCTTAATTTCTAAGCAAGAAAAATAATTCCAGTAACAAAAACACCCCCGCACAAGCCGCCAAGAACTCCAACCAAAATTCGAAAACGCAGGCAAAAATTCCCAAAACTCAAACACCAATAACTCAGAAACTGAAGAGTCCGAAAAACTCTAGTTTTAAGTTTGCCAAAAATATCGAAGCCGACATTAAACCATCAAAAAGATAAACTCAATATCTATATCTTCTGGGGAGACGGATGCCCTCATTGCGAAAGCACCTCGCAGAATCTCGATGAGAAACAATCCGAAAATTGGTGACGAGATTTCACTCTATACTTTTGAGGTCTGGAAGATAAAAATAATCTAGCCTTCTTGAAAAGTTTTGGGAAATTCTCGGCGAGAGTCCAAAAGGTGTTCCATATATAATTATTGGCAACAAAAACCTACTCAGGTTTCTCTGAAAACTGATGAAGAAACCAAGCAGGAAATCATCAATCTTATCAAAACTGGAAGCAAATAAGACCGACAAGATTGACAAATACCAAGAATACAAAAAGTCCAAATAAATCTTGATAATCCCATCTATCCTTGCTATAATAAATCTGTTTCACATTAGTGCTTGGCGAGCCAAATATCGGAATGCGCTAGTGCAAAGTGCGAACAATCACCTAGCAATGCTGGAGTAGTCTAGCGGCAATGACAAGAGACTGTAAATCTCGGGTTACACCTTCAGGTTCTGAGTCCTACCCAGCACCATAAGTTCATTAAAAATCCCCAGTCAAAACGATGTGGGAATTTTTACATGCCGCCTTAGCTCAGTGGTAGAGCACTTCCATGGTAAGGAAGGGTCTCTGAGTTCAAATCTCGAAGGCGGCTCCAGAAAAACTTAATATGAGAATAATCCAAAAACGGGATTATGAGGCTCCTGTTTTGGGAGTCTTTTCTTTTGTTGAGGAATTTGTTTTTGCAATTGTTACTCCATAGAGGAAAAGACAAAAGAGATTTTTAAAGACTTTAACAATTTGGTTAATAAAAATTATTAGAAAGGAGAAATCCATGAAAATTAAAACCATTAAAGTTAGTGGTGATAAAAGATTACGCCAAAAGTCGCAGATCGTATCAAGGTTTTTCTGGGAAGAAAATCCAAATGGTAAGATCGATACCGAACGTGAAGATATTTCAGACAATAAAGTTCGCTTTATTGCACGTATCTGGCGTGATTCTAAGGTTGTGAGTTAATACGGTACACCTTAGAGGAGTCAGCAGCTTTGGCAACATTTGGATAAGAGTCATTCTTAAGGTTGTATGTATTCTAGCATAGTTATAGTAGATGAGATATTCTCTTTATGCTTTTAGATATTTCTTCTAGACTCTTCCAGTATATGGCCCCAATTAGTTCATCAGCATGGTTCGGTTAAAAATGTCTCGTGTGCATTATCGTTAGGCTTGCATGAACTCGCGTATGGCGAATTTGGATATCATTCTTATCTAAAAATTATTTTTAAATCGTTCACCAAATTCTCGTCCATTATCGCACTGAACCATCTTAAACTTGAAGTTAAATAATGCGCCTCCAGTACGGTCTGTGCTGTACTGGTTTGGCTATATGTATAATCTACACGAGAATGGCTCATTCTCGTGTGAGACATCAATCACATTAGTAATGTATAGATTCTGTCCACCAAAAATGATTCATTAAGAATACCGTATCCACCTCCACTAGTTCCCTCCTGGAGCGTTAGCTAGTGGTCAGCCTTGGGTTATTTTTAGCCCAATATTTCTTTTCCATAAAGACGGACATTTTGAAGTTTATATTTTCGAACAATTCTACGCACACTAGAAAAACTCACCTCTACATTTTTCATTTTGGAGGGTTAGCCAAACGATGAAGTTGCCTGTTTTTAATTCAAGTTTAGTCTTACATAATATATGCCACTAACTTTTCATCTAAAGCATTTGGATGAGTTTTGGGCAGAGGAACGTGTTAATATACGCCACTTTAGAGATTCTAGGCGAAACTTCTTTCCAGGAACTCTATTTGGTCCATCATAATTTCTGAAAATCTGGATAATTGTTAATTTCTCCACCTTTTTAATCCATCTATATAGAGTACTTGTTTCTTCCGAAGCGTCTCGGCCACTTGCTGCAACGCTTCTGCCTTTCAAGAAAATCTCTTTAGTGCTTTTACTGCGTTGAATTTCTATAGATTTGGCTATACATCATGCCATAGGTAGATCTCCTATTTACGTTTGTTGTTACTTATGGATGGATCCCACCTATTTTTATTGGCAATACTTATTGCCTTTTTGTTGCAAAGGTCCTGGACCTTAACGGTACTATTCGACATATAAAAGTTTTATGCTATAATACAAAAAGTTAGGTTAAACTAAAGAGCTATACAATTTGTCACCTTTTTAAAGGAGAAAAAGCCATGATGAATCTTAATCTTTTAGGTAACCCGTCAATCGAGAAAAATCGTTGCAACTACATTGTTTGATTCCGCTCGAATCTCTTGCACTTTCTATTCCTGCGTCGATGATCTGACTAGTCTCGATGGAATCGGCACCAAAAAGCTGATGAAATCAAAGCATATTAGAGCAGCATGGTTTGCGCTAAAGCTTTCTAACGAGGAGTATTTTCTGGTTAATACTATTGCTAATGAAAATCGCTCCGAATTAATCAAAAAGTTTTTGGGAAAAACCTCGATGTCGGATGAGCAGAAAAATTGTTTTGTGATCTCTTCTCAGGTTTATTCGAGAAAGGAGAACGTAGTTTTGAAGCTCTACTACGGATTGGGCTGCAGTGCATGTCTATTGGAAGAAATTGGTCAGAAATATTACTCTCCCAGAGAACGCATTGGACAGATTCTGGGAACAGCAGAAAGAAAACTGAAGCGTCCGGACATAAAAGCGCCAATTAGAAATGCTACGGTGAGCAGGTCAGAACTTCAGTCGCGCTTATTGGCGACAGAAGGGAATTATCTGTTGCAAAAGACAATGATCGAGTATTATGAAAAGAAATACAAAAGAGACAGAACCTATTGATAATCCAATTGAAGTACTCAACTTATCATTTCGTACATATAACTGTTTGAAACGCGCCGAATCAATACGATCGAAGAAGCTAGGAATGCTGATTTGACCAATATACGCAATCTTGGTCTTCATTCTATGAAAGAGGTGACCGATAAGCAATTTGTAACTATAAACCTATGCACTTGATTAAAGCTCTCGCTTGGCGGGGCTCATAAGCAGTGTTGACAAGACCTGAAAAGTATTGTATAGCATAGATGTAAACCCTCATGGTTTAAGCACTTTTACAGCAAAAGATTTAGACTTATTGTTTCTGTGCTTATACCTGAGGTTTGTTTTCATTTATTTATCGTAAACTGTTTTTACTATAAGGAGGAAAAGTTATGGGAAGAGATATTACATGGCCGGCAGGAAATTATAACGAAGTAAGTTTTTATTCCGATATTAAACTTACACATCAATGCTATGAAGGCTACAGAGGCTACGAAAAGTCCCGACAGGCAGTTGGGCAAAAGATTCGCAGTTGATGCAGCACGGAAAAGTCAAGAAAGGGTTTAATAGTGGACTATGTTGGAAGAAGAAGGATACGCTCCGACTGATTACGCGAAGTAATGAAACAGTATTTTTGAGACGGAGATTTTGGCATAGTCCCTGAGGTCAGAAAACAAGAAAAGAGCTGAGCTCAGATTATTGATATACAAGAGGTTGGTAAATCTCCGGACAATCCAAGACTTGCCGAAGGATTTGATGAAATCAGTCCAAAAATTAGAATTTGAACTTGACAGCTTTTTGGAGTGACATAATGGAGTTCGGAATGGCCAGCTGTGTGTACCCAGAAATTTTATACAAAAGCAGTGAGAGTGCCCTTTAAAGATTCCCAAGCGGGTCTTAAAAGTCAAAAGCTAAATCTTTTAGAACTATAGGTCCATGATCGTGGACCTTTTGCTGACCTTCCAAACACTGCGATAAAGTGTTCCCGTCTTTCTTAATAGGCGTTAGCAACAACTGTCCTATACCTTATATTATATTACATTTGGAACCAAAAGAGGCTCCTGCATTGTAGGTGCCTTCAGCGCCGTGCAAGAACTTTGATACTTTCACCATATCATATAAATTATCTTAAATCACCGGCGTATGGAACGAATCTCCAGACCAGGCGCTGTATATTTATTCTGCAAAAGTGTCTTTTCAAATTGTGGTGCTATAATTAAATCAATGCAGCGACTGGTAAGTGGTTCGTTTACCCGCTAGGCACTTAGCGATGAAGATCCTATGTATACAGTGGCAACTAAAATATCCTCTTAGAGGATTTTTTTATGTCCAATATTTTTAATCAGCAACTTCAATAAAGGCTAAAACTTTCTTAGAAATCGAATTATACCACTACGGGCTTTTAGCGTATTCTTTGTTTTCTTAGCGGAAATATTTATAAATATAACGGCAATCTGAATAAGCCGGCTATTTCTAGAATTCTTTCACGAACTTTTATATATTTTAGCTTGCGCTCACGGATTCTTTTTCTGAATTCAGTGTAAAGGATTGGAATTGAATCCATCTCGATCTTAATTTCAGGAAACCTCTTTTGGATCTCATCCATTACAAGTGAAGATATTCTAGAATATGATGCTGTTTTCTTAAAATCATTTTTATGGATCGCGAGTAGTAATAAATGGAAAATCAAGAGAAGATAGTTTAAAACTCAGTTTGAGGACGAGTTGAGTTATTACTACAATGAAATTCGTAATCATCAGGAAGATTGTAGTTTCTCCCGCAAATTATCAATTGCGACAATACTTTTATCTCTAGACTCTTCACTACTGAACAAAACTAAGCTCACGACTAAGCAATCTTTACTATACGCAGCTACACCTGGCGCACCAGATTCGTCGATATAACCAAACATTATTTATGTTATATCATATTTCACGTTGAGTTAATACACTAGTCTTCATTTTTTATGTTAATTATATTATAATATAAATATGATCACCCAAATCAGAGTCCGAATCTAAAAAAGGTTCTCAGCCAATATAAAGTCCATGACCTTATTTTATGATTCCTCACAAGGATGCTGGGCCTGATGAAGAAATTTATTTATATCACGACAAAGAAGGCTACAACGTATTATGGTCGCGCGATTATATGTCCGAATTATTTTCGAAGAACAAGTGGATTAAGGCAAGATGATTTAATATCAATATTGCATGGTTCGAGCTACAGATGGCGCCAAGCAGGATCCGAAATATCTAGATGAAGATGATAAAAAGATATTTTATCAGACGGAATGCGCTGCGCTAGGATTAATCAGAGAATAACTATTTTTGACCCACTTCATCAACTCCCTTGATAGGCAGTCTCTTGATAGACCGGCCCTTTTATCATTCCTATAACTATGGTCTGCACTCCAAGAGCCTCAAAACCACCCTTGACCAAACTACCGACATTCTTTTAATCTCAATTGAGATGCAAAGGATCATCAGCTCTCTGAATGACTAGTTTTGTTGTGCGAAATAGCTCTTTGTTTAATCTCACTGAATATATCCAAGGACCAAAAGCTCTATTTGGCCATCTGGATATTGCTCTCGAGATAGAAACTTGCATAATACTACTGAGTGATTTTGTATGACACCATAATTTTATTAAACCCCTCAAGATAAGCAAATCGATAGCCTGCTTGAGCGTATCTGGTCATTCCTCTTTTAATTTGGTCCGCTCGAAGCCTCTTCTCTCTCGCAATACGGAAAAGTTAAACATAGTGTATACTGTTCTTAGTGGCTGCTATTGAATCAAATATAGATGATATAAAATCGGTCTCATTCCAACCATCCATGCCATGTAGTAGAACTATATATAAACTATTTTGGTTCCTGTTTTTCTATAACATTTATATGTGTTTTGCATATCTAAATCACGAGTCTCTAAATTTATGATTTCATTTCAAAAAATAGAATAAAAATCCAAAGATATTTAGAAATTTCATCTTCCGCATCATTTGGGATTTCCAAAGTTTCAATTTTCCTGAATGGCATTCTAAATTATCGAATCCTCTTCGCGATAACACTCAAGCTCAGATTCGACACCATGGTGCGAGTAAGCATTCATTAGTAAATACTTTGATTAGTCGATTGGTTTTTAATAATCCAGAAAAACTCACCTCTTCCAAATGATCCTTCTTGTTCTATCGAATATCGGGACTCTTCTGGCATTTGAAACTTGAGATATACTTAATCTATCATTTTCAGTCATTTGCATAATTATGATACTCCATTTATTCACAAGTTATATTGTATAGTACATCCATCGTAAATTATGTTACTGAACTTTATGCGACTGGTTTCTAAATTAAGATCTCAAGAACAACTTTTTGCACCATATTCCATTAGTTTGTCAAACTACGACATTCATAATAATACTTTCGTATTTTATCTCTAATACTTGAAATTTGGATAACTTGTATCGGCAAAGTCAATTGGTTTCCAAAATTCATCAAGCAGTGCCGTCAAAGATTCCTTTTAATATATAGTATTCGTACTCAGATAGGTAGAAATTTTTGAATTTGGATTCTTCTATAATACACCATAGTCTGAAAATGCACTGTGTTCGTGCAAAATCCTATCGAGTGGGCATAATCTCATAATTCATTATCAATTTTTGCGTAGGTAAAAATCACGCCTTCATACAGACAATCATCGCCGGAAAAGTCGTTATTAGAAAGAGTAGGTCTTCACTTATGAAACTGAGTTTACAAATTTTTTTAATTTCTTTTTGCGCGATTTTTAGCACACAACCATTAATTGCTAGCGGCTTTCCTGGGTTACCTCTTCAAGTCTCTTGAATTGCTAATCCAAATTTCGTTTAGCTCATTTTCCATAATCTCCTTGAACTGTTCTTGGAGCCATCTCAACTCTAGTATTTCTTCATTGAGGTAGGGAATTAGGATTTTTCGCCTGAAAATTTAGCCCCTCGATCTAAGTGAAGCGATTTTAACATCTTTTGGGTCTCTTATTTTTTTTTCATTCCACCAAAATTATTTATGGAATTAAACCAGTTATAGGCGTCTATGTAATGTCGTAAATTATTTTATAGGTAATCATATTTTATTTAGTATAAATTATTATCACAGAGCTTTTTAATTGTATCGTCTTAATATAGAACCCCTGCAATCTTAAACACTTATTTTCGGCAAGAAAAACATATCACTACCTTAACAGGTATTTACCTGCATCTTCGTTAATTAATTTTGTTCATAAGACATATGAAATATAACTTAGTCTTGAAAAGTATCTCATGTTTTATAGTTTAAATCGTCATTAGCCTTGTGGTTACCTATAAATGAAGTAGTTGGTGCTCTTTATGGACGGTTATAATAATAAAGATATTGAGTTGGACCATTTTCAGTGTAATAAACTCTATTTGGGTATGAAACATTTTTATTCTAGCTGCACAGTCAGCAACTATCAATTACAACTAGGATTGGCTTATATTTCTCCTGGGTCTATTGGTCTTTGATTAGATATTTCCATTTATCACTCCACGGCGCACGTCGTTTTATCTACTGAGCTTGCAAAGGAAATACCAAATGTTTAAGGGTCTTTAAATGAGTCGAGTTCAACTGCTTTTGATCAATTAACACTAGCCCCAGCTCTCTGGCTTGTAATTAAAATCAATGAACAAAGAATCTGATTAATAAACATCGATTTGCCAGAACCAGAACTACCATATTAGAATATTTGAGGTTTCATCCAGAGACGAGTAAAAAATTTTCCATCAATATCCATCCCTATTAGTAAAGGAATCTGATTCTTTTTATTATTAGCTTTATTTGTAAGATATTGCTAAAATCGACATGTTCATATGCGGACCACTATCGCCAACTTCTTATCTATACGAGTACATTTTATAGCAGAACCACGTTGTGAATTCGTTTCCAGAGCATTTCTTCAAAACTCGCCAGAATACCATCATCAAATAAATCGTCAAGAATCGTAAACCCAAATTTGGTATATGTACCAATACTAGCGCCGCCAGCATCAGCATTAATACCCAACTCTTTAGCAACTGTTAAGATCGCGCAACATAAGAAACATCTCCTGGGCCAACCATTTGTTCAGATCGCTCACTGTGTTTAGGATTATTCCAATATAACCATTATAACATCATCTCGCCATAATTTCTCTCATCATTAGTTGATCCGAAATCGATTCCGATAATATGAAACATGTTTACCTCGTAACTTTCCCAACCGCCTGCCACGATCTCGTCCAAAAGTTTCGCCATTACTATTCATCCACCAAGTCCAGCCATTCGATGACCCACCAACTGCAAAGCACGACGCCGCCGAAGGTGATTCAAAGATATTAATATCCTCTTCAAGTACCTGTTCTCATCATGCCATCCGTACCCTTCCTAATCTTATCTTCAAACGTAGGCTTTAACCCCTCAAGAGCATAAGGAAAAACTGATCCTGCTATTACAATAAAACGGCTTATCATTAATAACCCTTGATGCGCATCTTTGCATCAATCAGATGCCCGCTACCATTCTCACCTGTATTTAATATGAAAAAATTGTTTCTAAGAATTTTACCGCAAGAATCCGACGATAACTACTAGTTTTCTTCTTCACTAATCTGTTTCTCGCGCTGCATAGGTCCAAAGCATCTTTCGACGCCTTATACTGCAAGGTTCCGCTACTGACTATTAATTTCAAGCCACACCTCAGTTTTCAGTATCTTTTTAAAATCATCCATAAACATCACTTGATCAACTTCCAGCTAGATGACTTATATTGCAGTCTAAATGCAGAGAGGCGGATCATTGGAATTTATAATATTATCCGTCATGTTGACGGCGATGCGAGGATTGCCGATCGTATGCGAGATATTCGCCATGAATCTCGCTATAATTTTCACCCAGCCGCTCTTCCAATCCCGGTACTAGTGCTCGCATGGCATGTTCAATGGAGTCTGGTCGCCAGTTATGATGATCGCTTCTGAGACGAACGTTCTCAAGTTTTGCATGTACATGTTTAACATGTAGTTCTTATAGATTATATTTCTTGAATGCCTCCATAAAATCTCATCGTCATTTTGGCCAGATGTCTTGCATATCGCGATAATTCAGATAGTTTCAAACTTAATCTGATTACGATAATCGTCTTCGGCGGCAGCACGCCGCTTCAAATTATTTAGGAGACCCGTCGCAGCAATTGTATTAAACGCACCACTTGTTATAATGCACCAACCACACGAGCGCAGAAACGCCCAGGACTCCCAAACAGCCATAAGCTTCTAGTAGTTCATCCGAGGTTAAAACTCCATTCACAGCATCATCATCGCGGCTTTTCCAACAAGAATAGCGGTAGCGGCGCCATGGAAGCCGTTTCGTTAAGTTCTCTCTGCAAATTCTCAGAAGCTGGAGGGAAACCTTTTTGTCAAAATCCTCGCCTTCTCTGGCTCTTGTATCCATCCATAATATTTTGCATAATGCGCAGGGTCTTTAAGCGCGTCAATCGCCTCAATATTATTTTTAGAAAGATATTTTTAAACTCGGCATATTCCGTATTTTTATTTACGTTATCGCCAATTTTCATGACCAAATATTTATTAATGAAGTCGGAAATATTCGCATCGCCAATACCTTTTTCGATGATCAGCCAATAACTTCATAATATCTTTCTTGTTCCGAATCATCTATGCCGAGCAACAGATAGTTTCTAAGCAAATCAGCAGTAGACAGTGGCTTGCCGGTAGCGTTAATACTTTCAAAATAATCTGTGGTGATTCCGTGCGTTCTTTATTTTCATTTAATTTCAGATCCAAAGCCACAACTTCAAGGTTATTAATTGCATTTAGAATATCATCTGTTTTAACACCAGATTCACGAATCAGTCAGCTTGAATGTTTTTGTAGTTTCTCCCCGCATTACTGTCTGACGACTCGTCAAATTCACTCGATTGATAATCGACTCACAGATATCCCTATCAGTTTCAATCTGTTTGAGCTTCACTCGCTCCTTAGTATCACTATTTCGGTTTAGTAGATAGTGTTTGTTGTTCTAGTACGTTTATTTTCATCTTCCTCAACATCCCGAATCGCAGCAAGAAGCAGCATGGTCGTCGTAACTCTCTGTTGCCCGTCAATGAGAATGAGCTCAGAGTATCCTGCCCGAGGCATTTAGTTTCTTTAGCATAGAACACGATATTCCCAAAATAATGGCGTTTGCCAGTCTTCATGGAATCAAATGTAAAATCCTCAAACAGCTTGCCGCACTCCTCAGCACCCAAGAATAATTCCTCTGGTAGACGGAATCACAAAAAGTCTTATCCGCGCTATTTATAAAAAGATAGAATTGATGTTGCGTCTGGTTTCATAATATGATTGTATCACTATCTTTACAATATCTTGAGGCTCACAATTTACAGTAACTAATTGTGCTTCAGGAAGTATTCCAAAATTTTATAGTCCTGAAAGTAAAATAACACTGGAGCAATGAGGCCTCATCTGAATTATACTTACGTTCGTTAATAAAAATTTTCCATGTTTTTCAAAACATCTGCCGGATTCATCTTTAAGCATTTAGCGCCGAACCCTATTTCATCCTCATCTGGCTGGATTTCTTGCGCCTCGCCATATGGCTCCGCTGTAAATATATGCGAAGTTTGAGTCTGATCTCTTGTAATCCCAATCTTGCGTATGTTTTTCACCATATAGTTTCGTCCTCATAGACCTCACGTACAAAAGTTTGTTCTGGAGTCTCATCGTGTTCCTTACCACCTCCTGGTAATTTATATTGTCCGATACGTTCTTTAACAAAAATCAGAGATATCACCGTCGAGGGAATTGTATAACCCTCGGGAAGCTTCTTTTGGCCAGCTACCTACAAACCCATCAAGAAAAAGCTTCCATAATCCTCATAAATAACATTCTCACTAAGTGTCATATCGATATATAGCATTAATCTTGCTTTTTACCGCTTCCCAATGTCTAATATTTCACCCCTCACACATGTACATCCCTTCAATCCGTCGTGGGCTTTAGTAAATTTCTATATATCATAATAAGTAAAAACCAACCCGGAGTATGGAGTTAGAGAAGCCCTAAAGTATATCAAAGGGTGACTTTTTAAGTAATTTAATTGATTTTACAAGCGCAAATTTTGATTTGTCGACCTGAGCACAAAAGCAGCAAATTGATTCTGGAGTGTAATTGGCGGGAAGCGATACCATAGCTTTTCAAGAACGAAGCTGGTGTTCTTCGAGCCGCTGCCACTAAAATATATTAGCCTTGGCATCTCTCTCAAAAAGTCTTAAACGACGTTGTTATATAACCAATATGAATTACTCGGCTCAATTGGGCGTAAAACGTGAAACCAGTAGAACCAAATCCTATTCCATTCATCGCTCTGTTACAGCACCCTTTACGAGTCTCCATGCATGGTGACCCTTGGCAATCAACACTATCATTTTCCGCGTGCTGGTAAAACCTTGACGACTTTCACTTACGTATGTGCTGATCTATTTCGCCTTTTTCAGAAACGGTACATCTGATACAAAGAAACTTTCTACCTCAGCTAAGCGCGTATCTTTTGCTTTCGCGATTTATTCTCCAACACCCTCTGAGCTTAACTTTGCCAGACTAAATGGATCTGTGCCTGTGCAGCTTTCAAACATCCGACAAATCGTCTACTGAGATTGTCCAGATAGATATTTGTGCTTCTTTTTGTCAATAATATTCTTTAATGAGTTTTTCGCACGCGTCTTTTTGCCTTTGACGCTAGGAAGTGATTTCAGACGGTAAGATTGCCAAGTTTTATGTATTTAATAACTCCACCAATTGGACAGTGCTTTCTTTAACTCTTGAATATATACCGCGCTCAGCAAATGGTGAGGTATGGAAGATGAAGCCTTCCGCCTGCCGCATAGATCTGATAATGTACGTTTCGTTGATATGCGTCAAATCACGTTGTAATATTTAGCATTTAGATCGCCATTTCAGCAACTAGTACATCACTCACAATTGTAAGAATATGTAGATATTCGCAACGGTTCTTTCTTCGAACACGCAAAAAGAATGGATATGTGCCATCTTCTGTAGCTTTAGCATGGCATCCAATTTCGCTGGGTTCTAATCTTCGTTAGTTTCTGCAAAGTTTAACTGATGATACCTCTACAAATCCGGATTTGTAGAGGTGAAAGTTTTATGCAAAGACTGAGGCGATTAGTTGAAAGAAGTATTCCGCCACGTACTAATGCAAACTTGATGAAGAGCTCCTGTCCACATCGCGTCACAGAAGTGGAAATGGTATCTGTCATGAAGTATACTTTGAAACAAGTTGCAGGTAAAGCACAATGATATAGGGTTATATCGAAAGTGGTCCGAGTGAATGTATCGTGCTTATGAGCGATCACTGAATGAATGTTGGTCCCAGTAGACTACCGACATGTATCGAAGATAGGGTTAGTGTTGCGCTATACCCAGTGTATTTACGGTGATGAGACAATCGTATTCTTTCCGGACCACTTTATTTTATTCTTAAAAGTCCAGATCACTGCGGGAAGAGCAATACACGCCTGTTGCGTCACGGTAGTGCGAGGGCTAGTCTGAAACTGCGATGCTATGTAGTTTCCGATTCGAGGTTCCATCTATAAATAGAACAGCGATCATAATGAACTTCTAGAGAAAGCACAACGCATTATTGATGAAAAGATGACGAGCTAGAGAAACTTGATAATTTCATCAAAGCCCGATTTGTCGAGATGTTTGGCAATGAAGTTGTAAACGATAAGAGCTGGCCAACCAAGCCTATATCGAGTGTAGCGCCGGCTAGTTCGCCGAAGATAACTGTTTCGGAAAAATATATGGTTGCTGAATCTGGACATGATAGAATCGCAATCTGGAAAAAGTTCTAGATAGAATAATCGTTTCGAAGAATAAAATCAACGCTTCAACCTGTGCATTTGACGATAAGAATGTACTTTTATTCTAAGCTACGCCCATATCTCAATAAAGTTGTTTTTACCAGATCAAGAAGGCTATTGTACGACAGAACCTCGTTCCTCTCAGGCTCAGCAATAAATTAAATCGAGAATTCTTGGCTACATTATTAAGAAGTGATGCTTTTTGTTGGTTATAGAAACGAGAAAACAGCCGGCGCAAAAATGCCACGCGTCTCAATGAATATTTTTAGGCAATTCGAATGCATCCTACCACCTATTACACTCAAGAGCAATTCTCAGTATTCTATAAAACAAGTCGACAAATCAAAATTTGCGTCTAAGCAAATGAACTTGCGATGTGCATGTCGTTCGTTTGATTAACGATAGCACAACGGCAGTCGTATCGAGTCTTGAGAATGTCCGAGTGGCTTCTGAACTTGGTCAACAGGCATCCCTTTGTCGATGGCCTTCCTGTTGCCACAGTCCTACGGAATTTATGTGGATGAACCCTGCTGATTCCTAGTTCGCGCTAGTCTTCCTTAGTCTAATTTCACGATATTTTTAACCTGTCACGTGGCGCATCTAACGTTACAAATAGCGCTGAGATTTGTCACTTCAGCGAGCGGCTGTTGTATGTATCCTATAAGGTGAATCTTGGCTTGCGTCAAAATATACACGTCTTTCTTTGTCGCCTTTACCAAAAACAATACATTCGCGTTCTTCGAAATCTATATCGTCGATATTTAGTCGCACAAGTTCACTAATTTCTCGTCCGGTCAGAATAGTGAAATCAATTATCAGCGTCAACCGCGCAAATGCATTTATCTTGCATCCTTTTCCAATTTCCTCATCGGAAATAACCTCTTTCACGGTTTTGAGTGGTTTTACTTTTGTGGATGCGTCGCATTGGGCTTTTGATAATATAATCTTTCTTCTTCGAGCCATGTAAAGAAGCTTTGAGATATTGCGACGGATATTATCAATAGTTGTTTTACTGCAATCATTTAAAACTTTGATAGCTAGCCAAATATTCACATGTCGTCGGTTGTAACTTTTCTAATTGGATCTGCAATCCCATCTAGTAATTTCTCTACCGTAGTCTTGTAATAAGCTAATGTTCGTCTCAGAACATCCTTCTATCATCTTAGCATTCAAAAACATCGCCAGATAATTGCTATTCGAACAATACCAACCGGCTTGGTTTTGGTCGGTAAGTCGAGAAATTAACACTTCATGAGTTTCTGCGACTGATTTGCGGTGAGATATTCGTCCATATCCACCAAAAATATATTTAATGAGGTCTTCCATTAATAACTCCTTTTCGTTAGATTAGAATCTCCACTCAAACAAAAAGGAATAACTTTTTAGCAAAATACTCCTCTACTAAACTATCAAATAGAGTTTCGTTTTTCAAGTGACTTGCACTGGCAAATTTCTGATTTGTCGACCTGAGACAACGAAGCGCAAATCGGTGTTGTAGTTCGATTGCGGTAAATTAAACTCTAACTTCTAATATCGCCAAGTGAAATGAATTTCTATGTCCCACCTTTGTTTTAATATAATGGCCCTACCAAAATAATCTGACTTGCTAAATGTTTTTATGAAATTCTATTAAGAATTACGGAATCGTTCTAAATTTAATTAGTGCTACATTTTTGATGGCAAATTCCTTTGTCGGTATTTACAATAATAGGATTACCAACAGCCAGCAATCATAGGCATTAAAACGTCACCGACATCGACCTTGATCTTTATTAATTCGGTATAATCTTCTTTTCTGGATTAAAATTACAGGTCGAAAAATCCATTTTCCCATCGCATATATTTTTGATGTTGTTTATAGGGGCCTTCTATTGTGATACTTTTGCGAACTGTTATACCGTCGCGTAAGCATCATAGATATTTCCGAGCTCAACGATTTCGCCAGTTATTTACCAAACATCTTGACAAATCGGGCTTTGATGAGATTATTTAAGCAAATCTATTTCTAGCTTATACTTATCAATGATGCCTTCTAGGACTTATGATATTAAGGATTTGTCTTGCTTATCTTTATCCGGAAGATCTATCGATATTAATTTCATTTTCCCGAATTCCATATTTTCAGCCCCTCGTACTACCTTGAACAAAGGCCGTTATTGATTTTTGAAATGATCTAGATTTAGCAATATTTTAAATAGTCCGAAGAATACGATTGTCTTTATCTTAAAACTGGGTATGCTGGGCTTACTTATTCCTATATCGATACATCTTTGAGTTTATTGGGATAAAATTCACCAGTATCGCTCATTGCAGATAGGTAAACCCACTCTTTTCTTTTGAATAACCCATATCCTGTATTGTCTTTACTTGCAACTTGTTTTTTGAAGTATTCTTCTTGTAGATATTCCACTTCTTGAGGATGTAAGGACGGGGTGTTGATTGTTACGGTAGTACGTCTGAAACTTCAACTAATTCTTCTAGCTTTCATACTCCATAAATCCGGATTTGTTCGTTTAATAATTTTTCAAGTTCGGCCAGACTTTCCGGAGCTTCCTGACTCTAATAATAATCTCTGCAATAATTTCAGAAGTTGGTGGATATTTAACTGTGGATGTTCCACTTCCTTTGTATTTATTAATAGTTAGGTCAGCAGCCTGTCTAGGTATCTTTCTTTATCTACGAAGAAAAGATTGCTATACCGTTGCGTTTACGATCTTTCTCACCATCAAGAGTTTTAAACCTTTGCTGGAAAATATCTGGAATATCACTGGTCTAGCGAGCTTTGAGGCGTTTGTCATCAAGACTCATATCCGTCTATTTTCATGTCATAAAACCAAACTTTGTCGTTCTTTCATTACTTTGAGTTGGTAAATACTAAAATCGCTGGCAGAAACACCAGCACATGGCTTAAACACCACCGAGAGGCATAGTAACAACGCAGCTTCGATTTTCGACAATTTCTTTCCTGGAGTGATCTATGAGCGGAGCTACTACCGAAGAGAACACCATCAGGCACAATTACAGCTGCGCGACCATCTCCGGCTTTAGGTGGGAAGCGATATAATCAACAAACAGAAGCCTGCAGTGCGGTTAGAAGTGATGCCGAACTTCTTGTGTGTGCGAGCACCACCTTTCGGGTCGTGAATGGCGGATCTGGCAATAATCATCTCATAACGGTCATCAGTGATCTTCTGAGCTGAGAGCATCATGCTCAATAATATGAGATTTAAATCGTAGTGAACAAGTTTACACGAGCGATACGTGTCATGTTTGGCCTCAGATATCAAAGGCATATGCCATAGAGATTACGATGAATTTTCCTCGATATCCTCACTATCCAAACACGTTCTCAATGTGTGTTTCTTCTTAATCCAGCTGTGTGCAGAGATAAGGAAGCGCCTGCGGTGCCTGGCAGGGTCTAGAATTTTATCAGATTTATCTGGATCCAATAAGCTCAACCATCATATCAGTGATATGGCGAGTGTTCGAAACTTGACCAAGCTTATTCCTGCGAACCCATAGTTGAAAGAAGATACTCATAAGCGTCACCAATAGAGTCGCCAGAACTTTGTTTTAATCTTGTCTATCTACGTCAGCATAGATTGGAGAGTATTAGAATCTGTAAAAACCGAGCGTTGCACCATTAAAGATTCTCACGAAAAAGTGGTGGGATGTTTGGATTTCGGCTCATATCTCGGAGGGCATTGCGATAAAGAATTACGCATCAGCACCAGTAATAGTCGGACCTGATCAAATTATGCCAACTGTATTTCTGTATTCGCCAGAGTAAGTGCGCTTACCGCTCAAGCGCAGCAGAATCGTCATCTATATCCGACATAAACTTATAAATAAGTGCATACGAAATTGCATCCACCTGAACGATTGGACTTGGTAATTTACCCATGAGAATGTCGCGGGAATTATCAATGATTTGTTTTAAAGTGGGTATAGTCCATTTATTAATCCTTTACTCTTAGTTTTCGACGTTGTTATAATCTCAATATAATTTGATAATCTGATTCATTCTTTCTACAATTTCCAGACGCTTAAGCTGTTCAATCGCATAGAACCAAATCCTGCGAGTAAGCTATAATCTTTATTATCTATGGCCTCAGCACGCGCCGATCAGTGATATACGCATCAAGAAGTTCTAAAATGCATCGTTATACGACTCTCCAACCAGTGTTTCGCTCAACGCTTTATCCGAAATAAATTCATTGAACTTTTGTCGTATATACGGGCTTTTAGTCAATGGCTCTCATTATTCATGATTAGGTCCAGAATCTCACGAAGATCCAGTCTGCGATCTAGATTGAAGATTTTTGCAATTTTCTCAGGAGTCATATAGAACTTAGGCCTGTCTTCGCCGAGAATTTCTGATTTAAGATAGCTTAGCGCCTCATCGATATTGCCATCATTATACATTTTGACAAATCTTCATTAGACTTCACCTCATCTTGAAGCTACGAAACATTTCAGCGATCAACACGCATACCATCTTTACCGACAACCGTCTCATCTATTACATCTAGGAATCATCCTCATTTGATCTACCGTACGGTTTGCCACGATCACGGTAGAATCTACACCGATAAGCGGCGACACTACTAAGGCATTTTGCGTCTGCCGGTATTTATTGGTACTACCAAATCTATGCATCATAATCATATTTTTCTTCGAAGTATTCACAAACTGCAAAAATCTATAATACGGAAATTTTTTCTTGATAGATTTAACTTTCTCGCCGTTCAAAATAATCTACATATTTGAATGTATGGAGTCGTGTACCTCGGCCTTTCATCCGAATAAAATCAGAAGGACTAAACACTGGACGCATAAATACGAGATTCAATAAATCGAGCAATCGTAACCAGGTCGTCATCATGCCAACCTGTAACGGCGACTCTAGCGCGGCTACTTTCGTAATCTGATAAATCATCTTGTCATGCCCGCGCAGATTATTTTCAGATTAATCGAGAACTGCTGGGCGTCACGAACGTTACTCGTAATCTGAATAGCAAAATCAGAATTATACTTGCCTGGAAACTTGTCCATAGCATTTTTGCTAAGCATCTGGACTATTTTTCTGCGTGTTTTGGCTAATAGTAAAATGATAGTTTTACCAATTTCTCGAGATAACGGATCGACCGCCGCGTATCTCATAAAAGTTTCGCTAAAACACATAATTGGTCTCTTCGTTGAAAATGTTTTCTCAAAACCCTGATGCCAAAATTCTCGATCAACATCTTCGCCGTCAATAACTTTATGGACCGCATAGCCCTCATCAGCGAGCAGCTGTGAGGTAATATTCGTCCTAGCATCCAGAATGACGGGATTCACTAAAAACGGACCGTCGAGGATGTGTTTACGCCATCTTTAGGTCGTATCTAAAAGTTGGTTGACCGGATTCACATCCAAAAGTCCTATAGGTATCTAATAGATCTCTGCGCTCGAATTCTTTTTCTGAGATTTTCATCTTGCTTGGTATTCTTTAAAAAGTCCTTCGTGTGCAGTAAGCCCAATCTTATACCCTGTGAAATACTCACAGCTCTCGCGTTACCGCCAATAGAACGATGTGCCTCATCCGAGATGAATCAAGTCAAAGCTCATTCGGGCCAAAATCACGATAACGACTACTCGCCAAAAGCGAGTTGAACTGTACTAATAACAATATCGGCAGTTTTTCCAGTTATCTCTATCTTCTTTCCATACCTTAACCACGTAATCTTTAACGGATGGACTGATTAAAGACTTTTTAGCCTGATTTTCTAATTCAATGCAGATCGACTAAAAGAGAATTCCCTGAGCGTTTTCAGTCTTTAGAAATAGTTTGATAATGGCGGCACAAGTCAAAGTTTTACCGGTGCCGGTCGCCATCTCGAGTAGAAAGCGTTTATTACCGTTTTGCGCCGATTTTTGGAACAGCCTTAATCGCATTTACCTGATAATTGCGAAGAATTTTCAGTTTATTCTTCTCCTAAAAATTCACTGCGAGTATCTTCATTTACATATATCGGGATGTGTTTTATTTCAGGCATTTGCAGATTCAGCGATATAAGTTCGAGATATTCTCGTTCACGAGCGCATCAACATCGGGGACCCGCCTTTTCATCTCTAACGAGCTCAGAGTTGGAAAAGCTACTAATTGGTTCAGGGTTTCGCAACTGCATATCCCACAGATAATGCGTGTTGCCGTTGCTAAGAATTACATACCTTATATGTAGTGAATTGGCATAATCGCGAGCCTGCTCTTTAGCGGAAAGCGGAGGAATACTTTCGCGCTTAGCTTCAAGGATAGCAATGGGCTTCTGATTAGAGTCTAGAAGAAGATAATCGACAAAACCCTCGTCTCGTATTTTCAAAATCATCGCCTGAGTTTTCAATATCTACTTTATTTTCTACATCAACATTTTGCTGGGCCGTTTTCATCATCAAGTAATCGCCAACTCGGCATCAGAAAGTAAGCATATTTATCTTTAGACGCGCTTTAGCTTCCTTTTTGTGCCACGATATTTCTCACGATTAATCTATAAAATCCTTATCATAATCATATCATATAGCATATAGTTCTTTGACAACTCCCCATTTCATTATATAATATCGACATTGGGTATTTTTCCCACAACATAGGAGGGTTTATGAGCACTTTAAAGATTAACCTAGCGAATTTCTTCGCAAAACAGTCCTGTTCTGCCTGGCAGAAAAACCGAATCGTCCGGAAACTCTGCCGCGACGCTTATCGTCTCATCATGGAGACCGGCGCCGCAACTATCCGTACGCGAACTCTGATTTTGCGAGACTGGCCGGAATCTGATGGCGATTCCTACACGCTCGTCACCGATTCATGCAACTTTGTTATCCGCCACAGCGCCAGCTATGTCGCCTGGATGATGAAAAAGCATTGCGGTGGTTGGCCGAAACTCCCTGTTCCCGGCGAACGCAAGCCTGGAGAACACAACTTTGATGCCAAGCACTGGAACGAAGTCCTTGAATTCAATGGTTGGCAGGAATTATCTGAGTATGAATCGGCCGGAAATGGCAGACGACGGTGACGGCACTCATTGCATCGGCATCATGCCGGGCGAAGGAGTAATGTCTGCACTCGTCTGGCTTGTCGACGCCTCTGAAGGCGAACAACAATACGCCGGCCGAGTGGTATGTCTGGACCTATCGGGATCTCAGGAGCAGAAATCTCACGCTCCCCAGTTGCCACCACCTCAAACATCATCTGGGTACCGTGAACCTGATCACGGCAAAGAGAAAGTCTGAGTATCCACAAAGACATAGTACCAGGAAAGCTTTTAATGATTCGAAGAATCTAACAAGTTCGAAATTGCTCAGCACCCCTCTCCGGAGGTGTTTTTCAAGACCCTGCAACAAACTAGCTATAAATTCTCACGTTTATCTATTATAATAACCATATGGATAAACCAGAACTCGATCAGGAAACCAAACTCAACCAGCGCCTCTCCGTTATCAAAATATTACGATCTCGACACCCTCCTTGCACACGGTACCAAACAGCAAGATATCGCAAAATACTACAGAAAATCCGATTTTTCTATAATCATGTCCACTCTGGCGGCGGTGGCAATATCCACATGGCAATTTCAAGTAATAAAACCTTCAATCGAGCCGATTTCGTAAGACAAGCTGAATATAAGTTGCAAAAATTCATCAAAAGTGGCGATAAAGTTCTCGAGGTTGGTGCCGGCCAGCTCCAGTAACACCTCGACACCTTGCCGAGCTTTTCTCAGATGTCTCATTCACTGCACTCGATATCCCAAATCGCAACTTTCTCAAAAATAAAGTTCCAGAAAACGTTACTCTCATCGAAGGCGACTACCACAACCTCAAAAATCTCGAAGATAACTCCCTGCGACGTAATTTTTGGCGTCGAAACTATCTGCTATAGCCAGAATAAACAGCTCGTCGTCAGTGAAATTATGAAAAAGCTTAAACCAGGGCGGCACCTTTATCACGTTTGACGTTTTTTGAACCAAAACCGGGATCCGAGATGTCCGATTTTGAAAAAGAATTTCCAGCATAACTCTGGCCGGCATGCGCGTCACTGATCTCGACCAGTACATTGGTGATTTTAAAAATATCTCGAAGAAGCAGCGCCAAAAGATATTGAAGTCACCGACCTCACAGAAAAATATCATGCCAAACCTAAAGCGCCTCGCTAAAATCTCCTGTCTCATATTACACCCATCCGCTCCTTCCTCAGGGTTCTCAAACCGTCCCTCGCCGAAGATGTCACGATAAAGCAGCGTCACGGGCTCTCTGGACCTGACTTTTGATGGCAAAAAGTATTCACTGCCTACTATCGCGTCACCGCCAAAAATAAAAACTCAAACTAGGCCGCCCCACAAATAATACCCACAAACAACATCCACAAACGGAACTCAACAAACAATGACTCTTTCAAAATCATTAATAGAAAAGCATGAAAAAGCCCCCGACAGTTGTCGGGGCAGCGAGGAATTTCGTCTGCTCTTTGAAGGTGCTTTGAGATGAAGATTGTTGGTGGTGAGGCAACGTAATACTGCAAGTGTGTTCTGGAGATTTTCGACAGTTTTTGGCTCTAGGAGTGGGGTTCTGCAGCGTGCAGCTAGTGATGCAACCAACTTGGAGGAGGTTGACTAGCTAACTGTTTTGCTGTCCGAATTCACGGCCCAAGCTAAGTCTTTCAAGCCCATGCTCAAAAACATAGTGACTTATACTCTTCCTGGACTACGCTTATCAGCGGCAATTCTATGCAAAGACGAATACGCGTCAAGACGCTTCCTGCAACCTGGTGAAAAAGATTCTTCCGCCAAGTCGCTGCTTATTATATTGTATAAAATGTCTAATGTCAAACATAAGCAAAAATAATATTTTTATGATTTAATAATAAAAAGGATTTTTATGACAAAGAAAACACATCTGGAGAATCAAAAGAATTTATTTTGATCAGCCAAGGAGCGGCAAAGACACTCGAGATCCGCGTTGGTTATCCGCAAATCAAGAAAGCCCAAAAAGGCGACATTATTACGTTTGAAAATCATGGTTTTAATGAGTTTGACGTAAAAGACGTCAGGATCTATCAAACTATCGCGGAAATGCTAGACGCTGAAGGTGTAGAAAAGTCCTTCCAGGTTTGACCTGCAGGTGCTGCTCCACACTCTCCAAAAATCTATCCAAAAGACAGGGAAAAACTCGGTGTTTATGTCCTCAGAATTAATTTTCAGAACGAATCACTCTAGACCTGAAAAATATAAACGCGCTTGAAATCTCCCCAATCAAAACAAAAAAGAAGAGCCTTAGACTCTTCTTTTCACTCAAGGAATTCTAGCTTTTTCCCCAACAGATACGGGTACTTATCTCATAACCTTTAAGTAGCTAAACTATATCACGTTTCAAAAATTTGGAATAGTTTTTCTAAAAATTCGCTACATTCCCTTTTAGTGCGGGCTTTATATTTCGCGTAACGAATCAAAACCGCCGCGGCCATCGCCACAGGTAATAATCCCGGCCATCAAATAGTTTGTCGGCTGAGGAGCTGGCACATCCTCCTTGCTATCCTGTAAGGTTTCCTCCCTACTATCCTGCAAAGTCTCCTCACGCGTCTCATCATTTTCATTCATATTTTCATTATATCACACCCAAACATTCTCTAATTTTCACTGAGCCCCCACCTCTGTAAAATTCAAAATTTCCAGAATCTTAAAAATCTATCGTGCCCATGTTTTTACATTTTAAAAATCCGTTGTACAATCCAGTCAGATAGATAATTATGAGCCCCCATCATAACATCTATCAGCATGTAGTAAAACCTATTCTTTTTACTACATCAAAACTTATTCGTTGAAAGGAACAGACTCGAAAAACGGAGTCTGTTCATATCAAACGCTACTCAAGCTCCTAAGTGCAACACACTTAAAACGTTAGTTTAGAGAACCTATTGTTATTTTCAAAGAACCTGTTATATTATCCCGCATAGCAACATATTATGTGTGCATACTTTGCACCTTACACACCAGTTGCATCCCTAAAAGGAGGGGAACCATGAAGATTCTTATCAAAGACACACTGCGAAGCAAAGAAACACTGTACCTACACAGAAATGCGACGTTCGTTACCTGCTTGAGCACCCGATATCATCCGGGTCCAAAAATCAAGCCTGGCAGCCCCAAGGCAACTCGAGCTCGACGAGATCGAAAAACATGGATACGAAAGTTTCACTCAGTGAAACTCTAAAACGACGAGGCCAACAGACTTATATTCGAGAATGACCTCTGCAGCGATTATGACTTCCGCATTACCTAGAGACCCTGCAAGTATCGAGGTGGATCAATTCCCACAAGTGGATCTACGATTATGAAGAATATATCGTCGAATCCATCTATGAGACTCACGTGATCTTGAAAAATCAATAAGTCTATTGAGATTAAGTTAGTAGAACTTGATGACGCAGAGTATGAATATCAGACACAAGCTGAATGCGCCAATCATTCTCACAATCCCAGTATCACAAGCACCACTGCCACAAGTACTGAAGCTGCCATTTCATACGAAGAGATTCTGCACAGGGAACATCGTCAGTATGATCTTGCAGAAATCGAGGTCCTCAAACGAAAAAGACGCCCCTCAGATCTATGATTCAGTATCATGAAAGTGATGAATTCACTTTTCCCCACAGAATTCGCGACGGTACGACACCAGCCTCAGTCAGCGCATGAAAGACGCCTTAAGTAACCCCACCCTGCAAGATGAAGAACTAAAGCAAAAAGGCACCCGCAAGGGTGCCTTTATTTTTAAGGTTAATCGTAAGTATCCTGCGAAAGATCACAAAACGTCATCTGTCTCGATCCATCCTCCCTGAAGAACTGCGGTCAGAGAATACAATCACACCAGTATGTTCCTCAACATTATACTGTGCATGAAAGTCTTTGACTCATCACTCCATTCTTGTCCTTATGGTCGCGATATTTTTAAATCACTTCACATACACCAGACACATGGAATAAATGCGGTTTTTCCAACAGTATTCTGAAGTCCAGTATTTTCCATCCGCGAGTCGGTACTGCTCCGAGCCTCAAATTGATGCCAGTTTATTGACCTTTTCACTCTGAAGCACCTCAAATCTGCACCGCCTTTCCTAACATCATCACTCTGCAAACTTACACGCCGCAAACAACTTATTGATGTTAGGGCCCTATAACAATAGTATAGCTGCCGCGTACACTGAAAATCCTCAAGCGTAAAATTCGTTACGCTTGATCCCTGCAGTTTCTTGATACATTACATGTATCTCCTTCCTAAAGAACACCCCAAAAATCGAGGCAAAGCCAGCCCACTATTAGACTAGTATCTACTATTATACAATAAAATACCTTACTCTGTCAAAGCTAGAAATCACAACCTCGAATCAGGAGTCGCGGCCTCAAAAATCAGGAGTCACGACTGCAAAAACTAGAGTCGCTATGTCAAAGCTAAGACCATTTACTATACGCCACTTCGCTCTGCCGAGTATCTTTCGTACCTTATCCCTGAGCATAAAAGCATCGCCTCCCGTTCGTGCTCATTAGTCTCCGCTGACTTTCTCCATCTCTAGTGCCCCAGAAAAATATTCTTTCATCGCTGCAATCTGTTTCTTCGCCTCCGCCAGCTCTTTTTCGTTCATATTTTTCCGCCATCGACTCTCTGCAAACGGTCCACCATCGCCGCACTCTGTTCCCGCCTGTTCCGCACTCCATCAATGTACACCACTTCGCTCGCTTTTTCCGCCATCAAACTAATCTCGTCGGCGCCTCAAATACTCCCTGCTCCCCATATTTTTCCTTAATCTCAGTCGCTGGACTCCCCTTTGCCAGCACATCCGCAAGATCAGCCGAATACCCAATCACAAAACGTGGCATCACAGGGATCCGTCCCTTCTTATGAATCGGATGCCAAGAATCATTCATATCCTCGAAATATTTTTGCCGAAGCAAAAACCCGGAATCTTCAAACCGTCTCTTTGTACTGAGAGAGCGTCGGATAAATTCGCACATATTCTTACCATTCGCGACGCTTCACTTCTGGCACGCCATTCCGAAATCTCAGCATTATCACGACTCGCGCTATTCCCATATTCATGCGCCCATGAAAATTTCTTCTCAACTTCTCCTGTGTTGTGTTATAAGTCATATCCACTGCAAATGGCACCTACTTCACCTCCGTCGTCTTATTCTGGATCATCCCAATCACATCAATATGATTAAACATATCATCTACCTGAAGTTGGAAAAGTTATTAGGCCTCATATTTTCTATCCTCAGAAAATCGATCAACCTCAGAGAACCAGTCGGCCCGTCTCACCATTGAGGTGAAAAGTCACCTCTAAAATTTTCGCATCACTCCGCTCCTCAACCCTTACGAAAATCAAGCGTACTTTTCTCAGCTTTCACCATCCTAAGGTCCGCGCGAATTTCTTCAGGCTATACACCGAATTAAACGTCTCCGGCCTTAGCGTCAAGCTCTCAGTGTCTTCTCCATTCTTTCATAATGTGTCAGTTATTCTTATTTCCCACGAAACTTCCTCCAACTGTATCTAGTCGCATTATATCACTAAAATAAGGCCCGTCTTTCGACGAGCCTAGCGACAATTGACCTTTAGCTACCTGCCCCGTGGTTTGGCTGTTTCAGCCATGAGTTCGACGAGACCCTTCCAGGTCAGCTAAACCAACCAACTCTGTCAAGGTCATCAACTCCATTAAAACTGTGAAATCTGCTAGCTTCCATTGATTCCTCCTTTGTCTCTTCGTGTTTCTGTGTGAAAAATTTCGAGACTAATCAGTCCAAATTCCAAACACCGTATCATTACGGTAGTTACTTGCAGTGTTGCCACTTTGATCTCGATATATGCCATTCTCAGACAAGTATTCATCATCTATCATGACAAAGTCTGATGTACGAATGTATCAATATAGTTACAAAATCTCTCAAAAGTTTACGCATCACTGGCTCCATAAACTTCGAGCGCGAAAACCGCACGTCAATCTTTTACCGCCGACCGATCATTTGTACCCGTCAGTCAAGGCAAACTTCAGTTCGTTATGTCTACGGTTCCAGTTGTCAAACAAAGTTATACAGATTAGCAGTGCCCTCAATCAGCAAGCTTCTGCCCCAGGCTACCGCCAGAACTTCTCTTCCTTTCTCGGCGCCACATCCTTACGAAAACCATTCATCACAGCTCCCCTTTCTAAGGTACCCTTTGCATCAACATTCAACATCTGAAACAAATAGCATCTTTTTATTATAATATATAATTCTGTTTATGTCAATATCGTCGCTAAGGTCCTGGACCTAGCGGAGTGAAGCGAAAAAGCGAAAAATGTGACATAATTAACCTATAGAACAATCAAGCTTTTATTGACGGGCAGAATCTGAAAGTCAGCACCATGAACGCGAGGCCGTCCTGGACAGTTGACTCAAAAACGATTCAGGGTGTTTTTATTAGAAAATACAAGTTAACAGAAGCGTACTACTTTATCGGAACATACAATCCGAAAAACCAAGATTTGTATGATGCGCTTCAAAAATATGGCTACATCGTAGTGTTTCGCGAACATGCAGAAAGTTCCCTCAGTCATAAGAAAGGCAGTGTAGACACCGATATTGTTTTTGCGGGATTATAGAGAAATTGGTTGAGTGCAAAAATTCGACAAGGTCGTATTAGTTTCCGGCGACGGCGACTATTGGCGAATGGTAGATTATCTCGACTTAGAAAGAAAAGTTTGAGAAGCTACTGGTTCCGAATAAGCACACTTTATCGTCACTAACACGTTTAATGACGCCAGACAGTTTTATCGTTCATACCTCGACGATTCCGCAGTGAAGAAGAAACTTGCTTTCAAGAAGTAAAAGTAAATCAAAAGCAGGTTCGCTTAGCGTATCTCTCACGTTCGGTGCATCCCCTGCGTCGGATATATGCTTTAATTATATCACACGATTTCGAAAATACAATAGATTCATTAAAGGTTCCTGGACCTTAGCGGTATCTTTGACTTTTAAAGCATATATGTTATAAATATAGGTTTTGCCTTATGAGGAAAGGAGGATAGAGGCAGAACCTCACTGGCAACCTGTTGGACTAAATCTAGAGGGTCGATCTTTATACTCGAATAGATTTGCATTTCTAGAACATCTATCAAACTTGGAGGGAACATGTTTATCAGTAACATCAGAACACATCAACCGTTAATTCAGAATTGGGAGCTACATTTCCCGATGGGATATGGCAGAGGAACCGCAGAAGGCAGTCAAAGCCTTTCACGCCATTTAGGAGTAAATCCAAGTTGAAAAGTTAATTTTCGATCAAAGTATTGAAGGTCCGATTCGTAAAGCAAATTTCCGATAACAGATATCATCGGATCACCACGAGCAGAACTTGAGATCGTTGGCACTATCTATGGCTACAGCGGTCACATCCAAGGTTTTTCCATTTTGATCGACAAAATTACCTCGATTGCCCGTATCAAAGATGTGAATAGGTAACTACGATTGGTCATCTCCGCTACTCATTACCACCAGAGATGGTAAGCAGTACCGCATTTGCCAAGGATTGACTGATAAAACTAGGACGCGAACTTAGCGACATTACAATGTTTGGAAGTCAAGACCAGAACAGACTATTAACTACATCCCAGCATGAAACACAAAGGATACACTGACTATACTCCAATCTTAAAGCCTCCGCCTGCCGGGGGCTTTTCGATGACTTTTTATTCCATTTCATACTGCGGGTCGTTGGAGAAACGGCTTTTTTATATTAAAATTAGATCCAATATGACCATTAAATATCTCGAAACTCCAATTACTCAAAATAATCTACCATTAAGCCCATATACTATTGTGTCAGCAGGGACCCTTGAATTATCAGATGAGGACAAAAGCCAAGACTGGGCGTCTATATCATATTCAAAGTAAATGATGAATGGTGATTGATTATTATTCTTTTATATAGGGCCTCTTAATGACAGCAAGATGCCGTTTTTACAGGAAATAACTTCAAATAAAGATATAGTTGTCGCATTGATTCTGCGATGTCTTACTGGCATGGTTTTTGGTGACCGCACTTTGATGCCACGAGCAATTACAGATTGCGGTAAATGCGGCCCAGAAGAATGGAGTTGGTTTTATAATTCACATACCAAGTCAGGATGGTCGCGGCATGGGTATTGATTTTAAAGCTAAAAACTCTCGACGAACAATACTACAATAACTTAAGCTACGATTGAGAGTGCAAAAACTGTATCAGGACTAAACAATATTGATCGCCGCACCATACGGAGCCGTTGGCTGCCCTAAAGGCTCTAGGTCGAGACTTCTATGTCACTAAATATTGCAACCAACAACCCTGATAAGATAAATGCCTTTAACTCAGCTGGTTTTTACTAAACTGAACACCACTAGAGTTTTTGCTACACATATTTTCCGATGAAGTCAAAAACACCTATCTGCCAAAACAGGGAATTTCTCGGACACCTAAAATAACCAGTTCTTCACCGTCTGCCCAAAGCCTCCGCCCGTCAGGCTGTCTGAAAAGGTCCAGGACCTTAACGTTTTGATTGACTTTTTATTCATTTATGGTATAAATAGAACATTGAGTTTCACTCAACCACTCGCAAAACTATAAGTTTTGTGCTCGTATATCAACAACATAACAAATTCTTTTTTGCGTACATTATCATGAAAGGGTTTCGGATTTTCAGCAGACGTAGCTGTTCAATTTCATTTTCAACTAAGAAAGGAGTATATGCTACAATGGAATTTAGCACCGAAAACCGAGCGGTAAGCCCACATATCTTGGAGGAGCAAAGTCAACCTTTTACCCAGAGATCGAGAACTGGAATATCATTCCTGCTCTGGGAAGACGCAGAGCACTTTGAAGAGACTCTCAAGACCTTTGTCGCTTTCTTTGACGACAGTGATGAAGAAGGTAGTGTCGAGATGACCGCTCCTTCTACTTCACCGGCAAGCTCATCATGTCCGATGAGAGAAGAAAAGGATGCTAGGGAAATTACCCTGGACGACATTGTAAAAATTTGAAAAAGATTTTACGCCCTTACATGTCAGTGATCTCGTACGCATCTATACCGGCTCTGGTAAAATATACTATTTTTACTTTCAGTGCTGGTCAGATGACGGAGGCATAAATTAGAAAAATATACGAAAAGAATGTTTTCTCTACTCAAGCAGCATAGCGACCCGCAAGCAAACCGAACTGAGAGGACGTGAGTATAAGAAGTCTATCGACCCGTTTTGAAACCTTATTGGCGGTGAGGAATCGACACGACTTGATCCATGACCTACCTTTCAAAAAGTCGGCAGCCAGCCGGGGCTTTTTACATTCTAAAATCCAAGTAACCCACCGCCGATTGCTTTTCTGTCCTGGTTGTACGCATAATCAGGAAGAGTACTACTCATGCGCAAAGCGTGTACCTTACAAAACTAGCTTTATACGTAATTAAACTTCACAAAGGAGGAGTCAAATGAGACAGTGCAATATGTTGAAAAACTGGGGTTTCTGTTTCCTGAATAAAGCATGGCATCTCAATCCCTTGAGATTGTTGCTGATTCCTTCGACTCTTTTCTGAGCCAAAAATCTAGCAATCGTCTGCGCGTCCCGGTAAATGTGTCCTCAAAGGCATCATTTATAAAGAGACAGCACGTATAGAAGGAAAAGAAGTCTCACCATGGAAATCCGTTTTATTGACCGCGTCGATCAAAAATCGAGAGAAACTCCAGTGTCAGCCAGGACCCGCCTCGCCACAGCACAATCTCATCGCGCCACCACCACCAACGGCTCGAATTTTTCTTTCTCCGATGAGCATGCCGACGAAATCTATCAGATGGTTGAACGTATCTAGCTATTCTCACCCCGGCACTCGTCAGGGGTTTTCTTTGACATCATTAGTTTTGTATGGTATAATAGACCAGTCTTGTTTCCTTGTAGACTAAATGCACCTTGAAAAGGAGATGATTAGTTTATTTTTCAGTGTAACTTGTAGGAGTTTTCAACTAGGGTTTTCAACCACGAAGCAAGCTTCCACACCCAAGGAGGATCATGGAAAGTACCACACACAGAGGTCCAGTATTGTCACAAAATCGTCTTGAAGGATGGATCCTTCTGTTCTACGCCAGACCGAGCGTAAACACCCTGGCACCCGTTTGGATGTCATCGCGAAATAGCTGGCTTCTGGTACGACAAAGAAGGCGCCGAAGTCGATGAGCATCAAGGGGGAATGCCGCATCTATGGTAAAGGGCTGCATCTGAGTCCTATTTACGGATTTGAAGACAGATGTTTGCCTTCGTGCAGAATGCGTGGCAGACACGTCCAGTATTCTCAAGTCGATCGAGCGCGTCGACAAGAATGAGTGCGGAATAACCGAAAGCCAACCTTTTCTGCTTCAGCAGATTCGCATGGAGACAGGTATTACGTCCACGGGGATCAGTGCTTGCCGGATATGTCTCGGCTGCTTTTTAGACGCCAGGACCGTAGCTCAATGGCAGAAGCATTACTACCTTCCGAGCGAAATCAAGAACAGCCCGAACGCCGATCGGTACTTGTGAATCAAGCCCCCAGCGCTTGCTGGGGGTATCTTTTTCACACCCAAGGAGGGGAACCATGGAAAGCATCGCGCAGAAAGTTCGGCGTTGCCGTAAAATCCGTCTCGAAAGATGGACTCTGCTCTTTTTAACAAAACAGAAAGAGCATCCAGCACACGCCTAGAAGTTATGTTAGGTATCGCCGACTTCTGGAAGAATGAGAAAGGGTGAAGATCAGAAAAGCGGGAGGAACAGAAAAAAGGTCTGCCAATTTGTGGCAGATGTGTCGTGTGGCACTTCAACCTCGCCGCAACTATCGGGGTCACGAGCTGGGCACACCTCTGCGCATGAAGCTGATCAAACGCGCTCAAACACAACGAACGCGGAAAAACCGAAGCGGATCTCTTTTGTCTTATTGACAGCCAGGGTGATGAATACTACATCGGTAGAATCGGTGCACTGCTGGTATGCGACAGATGATTGAAGACACCCTGGCATGCAGCGAGCTTAGCAACGAAAGGTACTATTATCTTTCCAGTAAGCATCAGAGACCGGTCTACTATCTAAGATGGATCAACCACACCCAAGGAGGGGAGAATGAAGAGATTTCAAAAATGGGGAGAACTGAACAGATCAGAGGCCAACACAAAAGAAAAACGTTGGTGTCTGCTGTTTCTGAATAAAGGTCAGAATGATAGGTCCAACAACCGAAGAGAATTGCTCAGCGCTTTGCGGACCTCTGGTATAACGACGAGAGGAATATGATCACCATAAACGGCGATTGTTACCTCGGATGGTTTACCAGAAGCGAGCATACTTTGACTTCTGAAGTGCCACACACCTCAAAGTGGTCACCAAGATTCGCTTCATTACGCGCAGCAGTTGTGGTAGCTACTTCGATAATCTACTCGAAGTTGAGACAAAAGACAGGAAATTATATTACGTCTATTCCAACTCAGTGTCCGAACGCTTCCCGCTCCATGATTGCCGCCTACAGAAAACTCAGCACACTTAATCCTGAGCCTGGTTTTTGCTATCTCGAGCCTGAATTTAAAAGTTCTATCTACTTTTATTCAAACTCATCATCTCGACTAAAAAGCCGACAGCAATGTCTGGCTTTTTACCCCTCAGGTTGAGCCAGGTGTATCTGTTCTTGATCTCTTCATAAACCTTCCGCAGTCTCTCAGATTCATCGTGAAAAGTATCGCGCTCCTCCCTGAGCGCCCTTGAGTTTCCAGGCTGAGTTCCACCGCCCACGCTCTTGCTGCCTCTAAGGCGACAATTGCTTTCTTCAGTGTCGGACCACCACCTGCAGTCTGTTTCTTCGTCTCGACGAATAATCGATTGCGTTCTTCTTTTTGAGTCAATCAATATCGTCAAGTCGTCACGATCAACTTCCAACTCCTGAACCTTGATGGCGTTTTCATCCGCCTGGGAGATTCTGCCACGCTTGCGCTTCTCATGCTCTTTCTTCTGATTCTTTTTGATCTTTTCCTCGATATTTTTACGCTTCTTCAGCATGTCGCGAATCTCGGAGATACATTTTATCGCGTTTACGCTGAGTCTCATCAGATACCATCAACCTCGATTTTATCTCCGGCCTTTGCGACTTTAACGTCGTAATTGAGGCGCTGAGATATCCTGTTTAATTTTCTTCAGCTCCGCATCTTTCTGATTAACCAGATCCCGTGCCTTCAGATACTTTGCATAAGTCTGCCTGCTTTCCGTAAATGCCTTCTTTTCTTCCTGCTGCAAGCTTCCCATTTTGCTTCATAATTCTGCCCCTTTCAAAAATACAACCGCAAATATTGTTGCTCTGCCGTCTGGTATTCTTGTGTCGTCAACAAAGGATCAAGTTCCCGCCTGACGGCCTTATGCTGTAAACACAGAGTAAAAACTTCACAAAAGCTTCATACACGAGACTCTTATATTTATAGTAACCGCGTATCACGGCTGCTGCTCGTCTACTCGACTTCTTATAAAAGCTTCTCGATCTGAATAAACTGCCTCATCGATTCTTCGAGTTTTTGCCGAGTCAGATCTTTCATCCATCGTGATACAATGTGGCGTGTCTCTGTTTCGCTAAAATCGCATTTTTTCTTGCGATCTCTGTAAATACAACCAGTCAAAACGACTTCGACAAATACGGCTCGATCTGAAATTCCTTGGGATCTTGGCTCGTATCACTTTCTAAAAGCTTCTTTCGATACCAATTCGGTGTCCGAGATTTCATCCAAAGACCCAAAGCCAGCAATTGATGATTCATCTCAAAACTCGACAAAATCCTCTATATTTAGACTTCTAGTTGCGCTTTCTTTTTCTTTCCTTCTTGGCCCAATATGCGTGTTGCAAAGTATTGGATTCCGGAAAAAGGATGCCTATTTTCTCCTCACAAATGATAATCTCCTCGAGAATATCTCGAATACAAAGATCATTTGCAAAACGAAACAGATCAATCTGCCTCTGCGCCTCATCACGTGCCATATAAACATACTGACGCTCAAAAATACTTCATATCCATGCGCTCCTGAGGTAGTCAAACTCCATAAAAGACATCACGCAGAGTGATCCGTTCCGACCGCTCAAAAGTCTGATATACCTGCTTATAGCAAGCCAAAGCCTCGAGGGTGCGCAGATATAACCGGTGCTCTTGTCTCAGCAATTCGTAGGTTCTGTTCATCTCGTACCAACCTTTCAAAGTGTAAATGTACATCCACGGCAAAAAGCCTAGTCAACATATATATTATACCATAAAATAAGCGTTTTGGCAATAAAAAACACTGGGAAGTTCATCCCAGTGTTAGTTGAAAAGATATACAATGAGTTGCAAAATCATGCCTTAGCTAGAGTAGTAGCTTCCGTTCGGTTCCGTCGGCTTCCGGTCATAAATTTTCTGGCCATATTCAGTCAGTCCTATGATATGTCCGTGGTCCTGACCGTCGCTGCACTCCCTGTCCGCCATAATAAATATGCGTGACACCATCCGGCTTGATGGAGACCTTCACCTCTTTCAAAAGCTTCAAAGCTCATTCCAGCTTTCTTCAGCGCGTCTTTCTTTCTCTCCGTGTACAGAAGCTCTCGCTTTTCACTTAGGTCCTCATAGAGCTGTCCTAATTCGGTCATCGCACTTCTTAAAATCCGACACGGTTTTCTCTGTAATTTGCGTCAGCTTCCTGCTCTTGGCCTGCGCCCGCAAGCTCTCTTCCACGACTTTCGTCTGTTTTTCCGTCGACTCAACCAGTCCGCACGCCGAGTGAGTAATCAAAAGTCCCCACTCGCGGCCGCCCCTCTTACTAGCTTCCGCATCAGAGAGTTCTTGGGAAATTCGTCCCGCATTTCCGCTTATAATCGTTGATATTGTATCGACAATTATAAGCCTGCTTAAAATATTCCCGCGCGGTTAATTCATTTTCACTGTGACTAGGCGCTTCAGAATCTCCGTCTTCACTGTCTTCGCCCCCTTCGGAAATCATCGAAAGGATCTTCGCCGGCAGACTTCAGGCCCTAGCTTCTGAAAGCATTCTTCCATCATTTTAGTTTCCTCGTTGACTTTCTCGGTTAACACTTTCTGGCGTTCGCGCAAGCTGATTTTAATCTCTCTTCAAATCTACGCAAAACTTCCTCAGACTCAGCCCATGATTTCATCATGAAAATTTCTCTTTCACGATTCATTCTCAGAACCGCATCATCATAGTCTTCACGAACTGACTTTAATGCCGATTCACAAATCCGTACATTTATCTGCGCCTCCTTGCGCTCATACCACATAAAGTCTTCTTGCTTCGGTTCAGATCACTCTTACGAACCTTCAATTTGTCACATCTTACCTGCATCGTATCAATTTCTGATTTCATTGCATCGAGTTTCGAGATTCGTCCCATCACTGTCCTACCTTTCCAGAATTGATAAAGAACGTCATCTGCTGGCCTATTCCAGCATAAAATATACAATAAAAATATAATATTTTACAACTCGCCACCCCTATGCTACAATAAATCTAACATATTGGAGACTGCACATAACAAGGGGTATTATGTCAACCAAGAAAACTCGTTTCGCTATCTTGAAGAAACGAACGCAATGTTCAACCAAGAGGATCTCAAAATCACGCATCAAATTATCAATGATGAGGTTCGGATTCTCAGGTTAAGATCCAATAAGCACATTAGGTTTCCGACAAAAAGACAAGGTGACCTACGCCAAGTTAGTAGGGATCCGCTCGAGTGGTTGCGTAGCATCTGGAATATGCAGAGGATGGCTCAATCATGCTCTCCATCAATCCTGGCCATCGAAACTACAAAACGGCACTTGTCAAAGACACTATTGAAAGCATCATTATTGTTCTTAGCATTGCTAAGAAAGAAAAAGAGGCTTAAAAAGTAGAGGTGATCCCATGTCCCGCCCTAGCTGGCGGGATTTTTATATTAAACTTATCTCATGAAGCAGCTTTTTACAATCGACTCTAAAGATTATGAGTCCAGCCTGGGAGAAATTCTCATCGCCCATCCGTGCGTGGTATTATTCTTAACAAAAACCATGAAATCCTTGTAATTTATAGCCAGAAATTCCACATTTATAAATTCTGCAGGCGGCGGCATCAGAACCAGGTGAAGATCACCCTCGCTGCTCTCGCCCGCGAAATCAACGAGGAAACCGGCATGACCCTCATCCCAGAATCTGTTCAAGAATTTGGTGAAGTCTTAAGGATCCAGGGTAGTGGTAAACTTGAGGATACTATTCTTATCCAAGAAAATTATTATTACCTCTGTCAAACCACCGGTGAAATTCATGAGCAACACCTCGACGAATCTCGAAAAAGCTGCTGATTTCATTCTTAAATTTAGTTACACTCGACGAGGGCAATCGCCGCCAATTCAGATCAAATATCAACCTCGGTCCTTTCGACCGAGGATTGCCGACCGCGAACGCCGCGTTCTTGAGTTAGTCCGAGATTCAATAGATCACCAGCAGACTTCAAAGCTCTAAAAATAAAAATAGTATATATTAAAATAATAAAAATTAAAAAAATAGTAAAATATAGCTGGAGACTAGCTCCAGCTATAAGAAAAAGAAATCGAAAGTTAGCACATTAAATCAGCTCTCTCACGCCCCATTAATTGCAAGGTTAGCCATCCGGATCGCATCCTCTTTTTGTCTTTGCACGGCAATAAAGCCATTAGGATGACAGAAAATCGCGGTCTCGATACCAGTAGCCTTTACCAGCTCCTGCCCAGAAAGTCCGCACCACGCTCTCGGGAACGGTTTTTCTTATCTCTCATCCGGTTCATTGTCGGCGGAATCGCCTGTACCACCACTCCTTGTTAAGGCCAGGGAAAACTCCATGCATCGAAAAATCTGTCGCCTTCGGTTTGAATCACTTAAAACATTAACGATCCAATTACCACCGATAAACTCCGGCATCACCAAGACTCCTCCACTGCAAAAGTTCAATCAACTCGCTGATTCTACTTTTTGCCTTCATGGTTGCCACTGTCCGCTTAATCTTCCTGACAAGATCTCCTGTAGCAAACTTCACCGCTTTCAAAAACGCTCCATCCACATCTTGTTCCTCATCCCAGTTTGGATTAAGCAAATCAATCATCGTCGAAACAGACGTATCTTTTATTTCCATGATCCTGAATTCCGGTGAGCAATTCATTCTTCACGATTAAAATTGCTTCTTTTTACTAACTCGATTAAGCACTCAAACTTAAGTAAAATCTCAGCGCTTTTTGTGTTCCAAATTTCGCTTGCCGATAAAAGCCATATTTATCTCTTGTATTATAAATCCGAATCTCACGCCTCAATCGAGTCGCATTTGCAATCGTCTCCGCATCGTCGGTTCTTAAAACTCTAACTTCACTCCAAGAAAGACAGTATTGCAATCACAAAAACTTTCATCTGCCTGAGTGTGGTGCTAGATGCGTCACCATATTCGCTGACCTCCAGGTCATGCACAACTGCCACCGATTCAACTTTTTACATGTTTTCTCTCCTCTCAATATAGCGACAAAGACCCTAATTTAAATTAGTGCTCCATGTATAGTTCTTATATTATAATATATTTTTAGTATTTTTCAAGAGAGTCCAGTGGGACGCTACTTTTAGCATTTTTCAAGAGAATCCAGTGGGACGCTACTCTAATTTTATGGTTAAATATAAGCATATGCAACGCACCTATATTGCCATCGACCTCAAATCTTTCTATGCCTCAGTTGAGTGTGTCGAACGCGGACTCGATCCCCTGAAGGCCAAGCTTGTTGTTGCCGACGCCACACGTACCGACAAAACTGTTTGCCTCGCCGTCTCCCCAGCCCTGAGCCCTGGGCGTCGGTGGCCGTGACCGCCTTTTTCAAGTTCTCAAAAAAGTTCCAAGAGGCTCTTTCATTAGTGCACCCCCACGCATGCAAAAGTATATTGAAGTTAGCTCTGCCATTTTTGCCATTTATGCTCGCTACATCGCCCCCGAAGACATCCATGTTTACTCCATCGAGTGAAGCTTTTTCTTGATGTCACTAGCTATCTCAGATACCTACGAAATGTCCGCTCTCCAACTCGCCGCGCACCATCGTCAAGGATGTTTTAGAGGGCACCTGGTATCACTGCCACGGTGGGAATCGGCGAAAATCTATACACCTCGCTAAAAGTTGCCATGGATATTGTTGCCAAGCACCTACCTGGCGATTCCGATGGCGTCCACATCGCAGAGCTAAATAGAATTTTCCTCACCGCGAAAAACTTTGGACCCACACTCCACTTACCGATTTTTGGCGCATCGGCCGTGGATACGCTAAGCGTCTCCATGATCTAGGTATTCATAATATGGGTGAACTTGCTAGATATTCACTCACTGGATATGAAAAACTATACCGCGTTTTCGGAGTCAATGCCGAACCACTGATCGATCATGCCTGGGGGTATGAACCCGCCACAATCTGATATAAAACACTATCACGCCAAAAATCACTGTCTCTGTTCCGGGCAGGTACTTCACCGCGCCTATTCAAAACCAGAAGCTTTATACCATTATTACTGAGATGGCAGACGGACTAGCACTCCGAACTCACCGAAAAACACCTTCTCACCGACCAAATCATCCTCGACATCGGCGCGACTGACTCCTCCAATGCTTCCATAACCATACCTCTCAACCCCATTCATAGTCTCCAAGCCACCCGTCCCCACGGCAACTTTCTACACCCTCACCTCCACGGATCCTTCAATCTATCAGTTTCACCTCCAGTTCCACCGAGTACTTTCCGCATTTCCAGAAACTTTCGACCGCCTCGCTCCCTGCTGATCTTCAAATCAGAGAAAGCTCAGCCTAGCCGCCAACCATCTCATAAAGATTCAGAAAATATTGAAAAACCCTTACGTCAGCTAGATCTTTTCACGAGACCCGAAGAAACCGAACAACAAACCGAACAAAATTTATGCTTTCACAGCAAGCAACTCTAGAAATTCAAAGACGCTACGGAAAAACGCGCCTACTAAAGGTACTAATTTTCGATCAGGCGCCACCACCATCGAGACGCAATTCGCAAATCGGAGGTCACCGTGCCTAATATAGAATCCTTCAATCCCAAAGCCATAAATCCAGAATCACCTAATTCAAAAGAACAAGATCCAATCCCGGAAAAATTTCGAATTTCAAGATATTCTGCATCTACCGCATTTTCATGCCAAACAGACCTTTTTCTTTTCCCAGGAAAAACGCGCCGCCCAGTTCATGCCATTTAAATCCCTCGACGTTTATGAAGACGCTATTGAGAAAAATTCCAAATCCTCGAAGATCAATCCATAGATCCCATCATCGACTATTCCGACAACCAGAGAAATGATCTATTTTGCCAAGGTATAGAATTCTTCTTAATGAAAATATATATGGAAAAGTCATCATACTTCTTAGTTTCATAATCATTATTAAAACTCACTCGCTCCAGTGCTGATGATATTCAACTCCATATCCAATATTCTTTCTTCAGCCTCACGCTGTCATCAAACCCTATAATCTCGACAAATCAAAAATATAATTATCGCCTATTGACTGTCACCATCTCGTAAATTTACAATCTGGCTCATAATTAATAAATTTTAACAAAACCAAGATTTAAACCAACATTAAACGAGAGTTAGCAATCTTCTCAACATCTTCTTTTCAGTAACATATTCATAGATTTAAATAAGTTATCTTTATATTTTTACCTCTATCATAGCGTCTTTCGCATGAGAAATAATTGCCGCATATACAGCTTTTTGGTCTCACAATTCCATCATTATTCCCTAACTATTTCAGCATATAATTCAGTCGTCAGTGGAAAGTCTTTTCGAAACTCGCCGAATCAGATTTCTCCCACTCATAGATAAACGCACCCTAAATTATCCCCCATCATAATCATCGAGCATATCCATCAAGTCCACTGATAAAATCTCCTGGTCTTTCTGAGCTAATATTCTCAAAAGCTCTTTCAGGATCTTGTTCAGAATATCTACCCTATTCATATCAATAATTATACCCCATAAAAACCTTATCTAACTTGTCGTATCAAGATTCATATTAAAAAGCCAACCATGCTATATTATTCATATGAACAGGGAAGAGAAGATAATAAAAGCAATCCATGATGGCCGCGATATTGCAGATAAGATTCTTAAAGCTATACAATGATAGCGCTTCAATCACTCATCCCAGAAATTGAAACCTATTCCGATTTTGTCAATCAGAATTTGGAAACCTTGATGAATTCCTCAGAAGGCCCATTAGAAAAATACAGTGAGCTTACTTTTTATTGCCATATGGCACTCGAAGAAAAGACTGATCACCTCAAATATTATGCAGAGCATCCAGAAGAGGTCAGCCAAGGCTGTACTCTGATTTTTAAACTATCTAGATTCAAGAAAAATGGCTATAAAAATATTAAATTACTATTTTTGTAGTATATATTTCTTTTTTCCTAACTCAACTCGACACTTATATAAATCCACGCTAACCAGCCTCATCCTCGAACATATTTACAAATCGAGACTTTACATGCTAAAAATATCCCTAATTATGTCAAAGAAGAGTAATACAAAACGCAAAAACTCGTTGGTCTCGTATCTCGAAGAGTCTGGTATCCGTGCTTATTACACCAAGAAAAATACCATGAATACCCCTGACAAGCTCAGTTTGGAAGAAATATGACCCAATTCTTAGAAAACACATGGTTTTTCGTAGAGACAAACAGAATCTCCCGTCGTAACGAAGTCAAGAGAGAAGAACGTTAATCCATCCAAAATCCTCCACACTGGAGGATTTTTCTATCTATAATAGTTTTAAAATGAAAAAGGGAACAAGCCCAGCTTTGAGGTCATTGTCGCACGCACAAAATGTAGTCATGCCTGACGACTCTCTTTATCAGCCGCTCCTTGTTGGTTCGGACTTCTTTTTAGACCAACAAAAAGGCATCACGCTCTAAGCGCCTCGCTCTTGACAATGCCAGCGCACATCTCTTCAAAAATCGATAATTATTCAGAACTCACTGGCCTCTGATTGGCTTTGGCAAAATACCGTCAAAAAGATACGAATCCGATTCTCTTTTATGGTCTCGTGCATTATCGACGCTTCCTATCTGCAAAAAATAAAAAAACTTCACTCACAAAAACCGAACTACAAAATCTTATTAATCTCAAATATGAGATACTCTCCCAAAAAACGCAATTATTATATCGAAAAATCTCTATGGCCACTACGCTCACACTCTCCATGTCGGCCCCCTCGACCGCACCCGTGAATTCATAAAGAAAAATATCCAGATTTTTCTGCGGAATTTGATCGTTTAAAAACTCGCCGCTCCGCCCACATGTTCAACATTTTTATTTTTAAAAACCGCTATTTGAAAGAATATTGCGAATTTCTTTTTGGCATTCTTTTCGCCTTGAATCCTCCCTCACCAAAGAGGAGCTCACTCAGTATGACGGCTTTCACGCTCGTTTCTTTGGTCGCATCTCAGAACTCCTTCTTGATGTCTTTTCTACACCTAAATTCCCAGACCTCGACAAACGTTCTGATGTTTTAGAGCTACAGGTTCTCGAGCTCGAGCCAGTCAACTGGATTGAGAAGATCAGTAACTTCCTCCTCGCCAAATTTTCGGTATATATAAAAAGAGCTGTTAAAACAAGGTGCTATGCGACATGAAAACACCACAAAAACCTAACTTTGCTTACAGAAAATCAACCAGAACTCAACCAGAAATCAATCAGAAATTCGACAAGAAATCCAGCCAAAAACTCAATCAGAAATTCAACTAGAAGATCAATCAGAAATTCAGTCAGAAATTCAGCTCAAAAATCAGCCGTCAGCACTTCCGCTTATCTCAATTATTATTCCTGTTTATAATGCAGCAAAATTCCTAGACCAGACCATCACCCCTGTCTCAAACAGACTATCCTCATCTTGAAGTCATCCTCATCAACGATGGTTCAAACCGATGACTCGAAAATCATTTGTAGAAAAATACCAAAAAGCCTCAGCCACCACTCTCTCACCCTCCATCTATGACCGCCCATCAAGGTGTCATGCCACCAGAGTTCTGGTCTCGATCATTTTTTCTGGTGAATATTTTCCTGCTTCCTCGACGCTGACGATCTCCTTGCGGAAAATTTTTATTTCCACCCTTTGCGCTTTAGCCATGAAAATAATCTCGACTTTCACATCACTTCCGGTTATCAACGTTTTTGTTGGAAATTTTCTCACGTCAGAACCTCAAAATCTAGCATCCGCAAAATCGAGCAAGGAAGAACCTCAAAAGCTAAAAGCCAGTGAAAATCAAGCAAGGAAAAACCTCGAAAGCCAAAAATCCACAAAATCAAGCAAGGAATCTACTACAAATCTACGACAAATCAGATTTTTATAAACAACTGCTCAATCTAAATTCTGGCTATAATTTCTGCCATATGACTCTTTAAAAAGTCACTCGCCACATTCGCTCTGGACGAATCACCCCAGTGTTCTGAGGATCGCTCTATAATTTTAAAATACCTAACGAACTAAATTCTTTTGGCGCCACCTCCGCTCCACTATATCTATACCACGTCCATCAAAATTCCACCGTCCGCACTCTTTTTCCGAAGACTATATTGAAAAATACCATCGTCTCTCCAAAAATTGGAAATTACCTTCAGAAAATCAAAGCTAACCTCATATCAAAATACCAAAACTATTTTTACGCCTTTGTCGCTACTCATCTCTTTTTCATTCTAGCCAATTTCTGTTGCCATAAAGATAATAAAAACCAGCTAAAATCCATCAAATCCCTCTACAAAAATTCCACTTTTTCTCGATGCCATTTACCTAGCACTACTCCGCCTGTCTCCCACCGCAAAAAGCTCTTGTCCTCCTTTGTTTTTAAATTCAAACTGATCCTCTTCTTACGTCTCATCGGTCGCCTGCGTGCCAAACAAAAACTCCAAATAATTCAAATTTCGAGTAAAATATAGATATGAAGGAAAAATTTGGCCTCAAAAACTTTGTCTCCATGCGCGTAAAACTCTCACATCCTGTGACGGATTTTTATTCTTTCTTGCGGCCGCCACACTACCTTTTGAAAACCTCTTTTTGCACCATCTTCCGGCTGGAGCAACCGTCACACGCTAATTCTTTTCTTTATGCCATTCTAAATCTTCACTATCTCCGTCCACATCTCCCCCTCATCAAAAAGATTTTTCTCTTCTTCCTCGGATTCAGTATTCTCAGCACCCTTACCATGCTCTTCTTTCACGGTCGATTCGATGACTATATTGCAGCTTTTGTTCCACTAACTCTCGGATTTACCTGCCTCCTTAGTTTTTGAGTTTTATACCAAACAGGGTCTAAATTTAAACAAAAACTAAACCTTCTCACCTCGATTATTATTGCCAGCTACTTGATTAGCCTCCTGATTGGTCTTGCCGAATATTTTGCCTTAAAATACAACCTCTTCCGGCATTTCCGACGTTCTAGGTTTTTCTTTTCAAGCGAGCTATCTCGCCAAAAACCGAGGTCCAATTCTTCTTCACCGAGCCATCTTTTATCGGTATGCATCTTTTTGGCATCCTCTTACCGCTTTTTGCTCACAAAGCGCCACGCTCTGCTTTTTCTTATCGTCCTCTATTCTTATTCCGCCATCCTTTTTGGTGCCGGCGTTCGCATTATTCTCGACATCTTCCTTATCGCCATTATCTTAAGTTTTTATTACTTAAGAAAGGTAAAAGATAAGCTTTTTATTCCCCTCGGCATTGTCGCAATTATCCTTTTTATCACCAGTGTCTCTGCCGTTAATGGTCGTTACATCTTTTTCGAGTTCCTAAATGGTCAGAAATCAGCCTCGACTGCGAACTAGAAGAGAATCAAAAATCACTGAAGAATGTCTCGCCCTTCTTCGAAAAATCCGGCATCAACTCCGACGGATCCTTTGCTAGTCGCGTTTTTCGCATTAAGAGTACCGTTTTTGGTTGCGCAAATCACCTATCGGCTTTCTAACTGGATACGGTCTTGGTAATTCAATTCACCCAGCCAGACTCGGTCACGCCCAGGCCAAAAAGACTATAAAAAGTAGCTACATGAAAGAAGTTAACGACCTCACCAACCCAGAGTATCACGACGACAGTATCTCCTACTGTCTCTTACACTCGCATCATCAGTGAGTTTGGTATCTTCGCTCTCCTTCTTGGACTATTTTTCCTCTATAATCTCGCTTAGAAAATCCACATTGGATTACAAATATCACTATCTTTTAATCCTCCTCACCTCTATCTTCAGTTTGAATCACTCCAGTTTTTATGCCATTTGGCTCTATATTGCCATCATGTATCTTAATACCTCAAAGAGGGAACTAAGTGTCTAATTTATCCCGAGATCAAAAAGAATCACCTTTTGGTTAGTTGTCTCAGCTCGCTAAAAATGGTTTTTCCATTTTTGATTCTACCCGTCCTCACTAGACGACTTTCAGTCGAGGTCTATGGCGATCTCACCTATGTCAAAACCGTCATGAATTTTTATGCAAATCTTTTGTCGATTTTTGGCTTCATGCTCCCGCCACCAAGGAACTCGCAAAAATTAATCAACAGAAATTAAACGCTCAAAAACTATTCAGGAAACAACCACTCGAGAATCAGCCGCACAAAAACAACCACGCAAAAATCAAACGAAAAATTCGCACAAGTCATCACCAATACTCTTTTCGCTCGCATCCTCCTCGGCCTCACAGGGGCTATTTATTACTCTTATTCTCTGTATTTTTATTCCAATTCTACACATAGAAACCTCCTTTTTACCTTACTGTCTTATCTTTGCCGTCTTTCTCTCAATCTTCCTCTTTGACTTTCTCTTTAGGGCTCGAAAATCATCCACATCATGACCATTCGTTTCATCCCTCATGAAAAACAGTTTCCACTCCTCACTATTTTCTTTGTTAAACAAGATAACCAACTCCTTTATATCCCGCTCTTTTGATATCCTCCATTCTCGCCATTCTTCTGGTCTTATTTGAGCTTAAAAACTTGGCCTTAAATTTCAGCGCCCAAATCTAAAAGCTCAGCCTCGTCTCTCTAAAGACCAGCTTATTTATTTTCTCAGACATCCTCTGCCACCGCCTTTAGATGCCATCAGTACCATCATTATTGGCCTCGTCTTTTCATCCTCAGAAGTCGCCTTTTTGGTCTCTCCATCCAAATTATTGGCGCCATCCAGTCTCTCCTCGGTCAGTTATCTAGCGGCATCTACCCAGAAATGGTCCGTCACTACAAATTTGTTAGTCGAATCTTTCGAAAAACCTTCATCTACGTTTTAATCTTTACCATAGCCGTTATTCTTCTCAGTCCGCTCAGTTTCACAAATTCTTGCGGGCAACAAATATCTCACCGCCATACCAGTCATTCAAATCATCGCCATCACCATTTTTTTCAGCTACTGCAATACACTCCTCGGCTGGCCGACTCTTGGCGTAATCAACCATCAAACTGAAGTTACCACCTCCACTGTCGCTTCAACCATCTTCAATCTCGCCGCACTCCTCGCCTACTTTTTCCTGGGCCAACTTTCTCTGATCTCCGTTGCTATTATTCGCGTCATCACGGAATTTGTCCTTTTCCTCATCCGACTCCATTATTTCCGCAAATTCCGCCAAGAATTTAATAAATAATCCAAATATCCTTTCATAAAAAGAACGCTAATACGTTCCTATATAAACTTTTATCTAGGCAATCGGTAATTTACCTAGAACAAATTACCGTAGTGGCAGGGGCGCACGGAATCGAACCATGATCTACGGTTTTGGAGACCGCTATACTAACCGTTGTACTACGCCCTCATCCTCCTCATTATATCATACCAAAAAGCTAAACCATCATTTTCTCCTCAAATCAGTTATACTTAGTTCATTCATGAATAATAAAGCCCACACCTCGCTACACTCCGTCGCATCCTCTCCAGCCTCAGCTTCTGGATCACTCTCTGGGCGCTGATGTTTGCCTATTTCTTCATTATTGGCCTGCTTCACCTCCTCTTTGGCCAAAAGCTCATCCCCGAACCGCTACTTTTTTCGACCACCATCGTTAAGGTCTCCACCATCCTCACCTGTTTCATCTATTTCCTGCTTCTTCTCCCCGAGATTACCTCCTAAGCGCCCTCCTTTTTCGACCTTTCTCGCCGACATCGTTCTAGCTATCAATAACATCTCCACCACTGGCGTCATTCTATTTTGTTTCGCCCAATATTTTCACACCGCCCGCTACGCTGAACTCAGTCCATTTTTCTTCGTCACCTGGACTCTCTTTCTTGCCCTCCTCTTTACTTTTGTTAGTTTCTATCAAGTCCCACTCGTGATCGGCGCCGGTTTTGCCTATGCTAGTACACTCATTTCCTAAACCTCGCCCTCGCTACCAAATGGCTCAAACGCAAAACCCCAGAAGTACGCCGTGCCTGCATCTGTAATTTTCTAGGTTTCATCTTCTTTATCTGCTGCGATCTCACCGTTCTCATCTCCTATTTTTCCCGCATCCACATCCTGCCGCCTTTCTTCTATAACCCCGCAATTTCATCTGTTGTGGCTCTTCTACTTTTTCCATCCCAAATTCTCCTCGCCAACTCCTCCATCCTCACCATTAAGGACTATGCACCCTTCGACTCCAAACTCAAATCTCTTGCCACCAAGTCCAAACTTGATTGATCAACTATAATTTTATTTGATACATAGATTACTTCATGATACAATATCTGCAATATGGAAGATCGAAAGAAAACAAAACCGCGCGTATTTCTGGTTTTTGGTGCACCATGCAGTGGTAAGACGACTTTCTGTGAAAAAGTTTTTCTTTACGTTTTCAAAAGCTCCTTATATAACTTGCAATCATTGCGAAGAAGCTGATTTCACCGAAAAACAGATCCATGTGGTTCTAGAAGCACTCTAAAACAGGGGCAGAAACATCGTCATCGAAGGTGGACTCGATACTGAAAATGAGCGCAATGCCGTGCGCAAACTCCTCAAAGTCTGCGGCTATAACCCAACCTCGTCTGGTTCAGACCGATATTAATACCATCAAGGCTCGTCTCAAGCTAAAAATTTCGCTCTGTCGCTCGTGCTAGGAAGAATACGAATCCGCATTCGCGCCATGGAAGCCCCTGCCGAAACCGAAAAACCAATCATTCTCTCCGGCAAACACACCTTCGAGACTCGAGCTTTCTCACGTCCTCTCTCAACTCTCTTAAGTTTCTTCAAGCTCTCTCAAAGACACTTTTTGGCCTTCTAATATGTTAAACGATCCTGAATTTGGTGAGGTAATTATTAAAAAGAATGCACGTAGTCGCACGGTTAGTTTTTCGATTTCACTTCTGGCCGCCTGCAAGCTACAGTCCCTAGTTTCACCTCTGAGGCGTACCGTCAAAAACACTTTAGATAAGCTCACGATCAGATAGCGATAAACTTAAAGTCAGAGACTCACAGTACTCAACGTGCTCGCGACGCCAGAAGAAACTCCTAATGAAACAGGCAAAGGACTATCTACCATACCGCCTCGAATATTTTGCCAAAACGCTTCGGCTACCACTATGACAAAGTAGTGTTTGTCACGCCAGTAGCCGTTGGGCTCCTGCACTCACCGCAGAACATCTATCCTCGCTCCCACCACTATCACAATCTCCCTCAACATCGGCCTCATGCAAGTCCCTGAAGCTCAACGTGACTATGTAATCTTGCACGAACTAGCCCACATTAATCACCCCGATCACTCCAAAAATTCTGGGCCGAAGTTGAATCCCACGACCCAAATTATCGCGCTCACTGCGAGGCTCATAATGCCACACCCCAGGCGTCTAAAATATAATTAAGCAAAAACACAAAGTCCAGCCGCAAATTTAATTAAGCAAAAACGCAAAGCCCAGCCACAATCTCGTTCAAAACTCAGATCTACTCGCAATCGCTCAAAAACCGCACTCTATTATCCCAGCTTACGCCATTTATGATATAATCGTTTTATGAAAGAGAGCCAAGATTTTCTCAAACTCCTTGACCTAAACAAGATTCACACTTCGGTGTTTGAACGTAAGTTTATGTATCTTTCTGATGTAATTGACCCAATTTACCGTGAATACGTCATTCGACTCGAGCGCGCCGGTTATACTCTCGACCTTGATGTTCTTCGACCGAAACACCAAGTTGAAAACTTTCTACCTCTGACAAAAATCATCGTCACCTACCTTAACCAGGTTCTTAAAAACCCTAGCAAAGGGAACATCGTCATCTCTGAATTCTGCCGACGATTCACTTGCCGATATCCGTCCAATCTCAAATTTCATCACTATCGAAAGACGAGTTCTTCAATCATCACCGTTGAGCAACGCGAGCAATATGCCATACTTGGCGCAAAAGTCAAGTCACGTCTTGGCTTTGGTACCACCATCCAGATCCCTATTAGCGAGCCATACGACAAATTGTAGTCCTCTTGCAAAATATTAAGTTTTATTGTATAATATATACAACTATTTTTAGAGTACCTTAATGTACTCTATCTTTTTCAGGAGGGAAACCATGAGAAAGCAGATTTTTGTCGCAACTGTCGCAACTGTCACCGCAGCAACCGTCCTTTTTTCTGGATGCGGAAACAAGAGCAAGAAGACCGCAAATGCTACCGTCATCGACCTGGCAGACACCGAAGGTAAGACCATTCTCACCCCCGGCGGGTCCAACACGGATGCAGAGTCCGAGTCCTCACTCGAGGAATCTGGCACAATCATTACGAAAGACGAAAGTAACACAGGATCGATCAAGGATTCCGAAAACAGCGCAGATACAGCCAAGGAGTCCGTAAATACTACGGATACGATCAAGGAAACTGTAAAGATTCTGGAAATGATCAAAGAATCACCAAAAACTCCGGATACGATCAAGGAAACCGCAAAAACCCGGAAACACCTGTAGGTGGAGCCGGAGCAGCTACAAACAGCCCGAAACCACCGCAGACAACCACAAGAACGCGCCGGTAAATAACGGCAACACCGAAAGTACTGGCAGCCAGACCAAGCAGAATGCGAACACCGACTTTCGGAGGGATCTAAAACCCTACCAGCAGTACCTGTCGAGAACTAACGATCCCGATCCGACCAAAATACAGTACATATATGGATTTTGAGCGGTTCTTAAGAGATCATGGGGCCACTGAAATTGTCTATGGTGGCGATTTCGATGGCGGTGTCAATGCTTACGTCAGCTACAAGAATAATATCATCGTGAAACTCGAATTTCACGAGCGCATCTATACTATGCATTATGCGTGAGCGGCGAGCATCTTCGCAAACAGTCGTGGCCCCTTCACCACAATGGGTGACGGCTACGGTGAATCAGATTGGGGAAAAAGAATACACATAGACTCCCGCAGTCTTATGATGAAATGGACTCACAATGACTATTTCCAGATCAGCCCCGATGACGCTTTCTACACTACATGGGAGAAGGTTCTAGCACGCCAACCGACATCCATAGACCGCCGCTGTCTCTGAAAAGACGCTTCTACGAGAACTACATGAAATACATTGATCCGTACACCACGCTCAGCAACTATTCCATGCAGACCGACCCGCTGAATTAAGTTGAGAGAAGACCCCACCACCGAGCTCTTTGTAAATCAAAAACCACAAAACACGAAAACTCCTCTTAACAAAATAAAGCCATAGCCTCGAGTTCTTTTTCTCAGTTGTGTTTTTATAAAAATATTATATAATTATATTGCAGGTTCAAGTTCACTCGTTGTCACCGTCAACCTAGATCTTTTTCTAGAAAAAGGAGAAAATGAAATCCAGAACGAATCATTCCACGAAGCCCCCATTTTCTCAGTCCGGACTACCAGCCGTCCACAGCCGAAAAGCGTCCTCCTCATTGCCTGGATACATGATGTTTTTCCTGCTTTTGCTCGTTTCCTTCAATTTTCCATTCAGTACCACCGATCCCCAGACCGACTCCAGCTTCAGCGTTGAGCTGAACACGCAGTCCCCACACATCCACCCGCAAAGACAAAAGAGACATAAAGAAAACCACCGTCAAGCAGAATAAGCACACCAGTGAAACAGCAAGTTACAAGAAAACTGCAAGCACCAAGAAAACCTCTGAGACGATCCTCAAAGTCGAGCCCGCACCTATCAGTGCAGAAGCTATTCATGCAGAAACCGACGTCAAAGTCGTCCAGCCGGCTGAGTCCATCAACCCAGGCTCCCAAGATTGATTACGACATCGAGAATTTTGTCATCCCCCAGGTCTTTGATCTGAAGAATTACATGATGCACTCGTTGCGCAGAATCCTGACTACACTATCGAGTTTGACTCCCAGCATCATTTTATGCGCCTTCAGAGAGATTCCTCTCTTGAAAATCAGGCCGGAGTAGTCTATGATGATTTCTGTTTCGTGATGATCTCGAAAACGAACAATCCCAACCCTATCTCGATTTCCATCCGCGGCGTCTCGCTCCAGTGAAAACCCCAGTCTGAAATACAGACGAGATTTTTACATGCCCACGGTTTGGGGGTGAGCTGATCCGTATCGATGGTTGCGATGAATATTTCTATACCGCTCAGGCCGTCGTCTTACAAGACGTTTTTGGCCGCCATGGTTGAGCATCCGACCGAGACGACATTACCGAAAGCGGCACCAGTCCGCTCTATTCAGTCTCGTTCTTCAAAAATTTCCAGGAATAATCAACCGCAAGGACCACAAATCCGTCGCGATTAATCCACCCTTTACATAGCGCGCCCCTTCCTGGGGCGCATTTCATTACAAGACTGTCGTCACTCACTAAGCTTTTTATAAAAAATCATCATCACCCTGCACCATTTTTCATCCAGCTTATGCTATAAACAGAAACACAAAAAGGTCGTTGGGAGATTAATGATATGCAAATCAAAAAGCATGCATAGTTTTTCATAACCATATTCTGCATGGTTTTTCTTGCTGGATTTCATCTGTGGCATGCAGCCACAAACCGTTGAAGCAAACCCAGTCTAATTCTTGAGCCCCTACAATCAGTCTCACCTCCCCGATTCGCGTCATCGAATTAAACGACGATTACACTTTTAACTTCCCCAGATCGTATCACTGGACCTACCGGGCCGCCGAAAATAATACCTTCCCCTGATTGGCCACTGACCACTATTTTTCGAATCTCAAGAATCTAAAATTGATGACCGCCTCACACTTGATAATAAAAATCATGTGACAAAAACCCACAAAAATCCAAAAGAAATCCGAGATTAGTATGTCAAAAGTCCTTGAGGCAAAGCTCACCCCAACTCCTCACGCTCATGACCCTGTCACGGCGAAAAGAAATTTCTGGGCACGATTACACTGAACGCATCATTATCACTGCGGAACTTGAAAACTAACCCCGCTAAGCATTCACGTTGCTTTGTGATATTCACGTCGCTAGTGGATAAAGATTAATTCAATTATCTCGTCACTATAAAAACTATCCCGCTAGTATCCGCGCACCAAGCGAATCGCAAATCCACCACCCGCGGCCAGCCAAATATCCAGAAGCTCCGTCTTATCAATCACACGTTTCTCAACTTCAATATCTACTGATTCTCTCGATAATCCGCCGCGCCGCCATCACGATAAAATGTAAGCAGTATATTTAACACCATCCTCCAAAAATTCTAGATTTAAATTTCACACGTCTTTGCAAATTCGTTTGTCACCCCGCCAATATACCAATCTGAAGAATCTCGGTCTTGTCTCGCCACCACAAAATATTCACCAATTTTTCCCAAGCAGTGGAATCGTGGTCTGCCAATTCACATCGGCACTTCCTTCAAAAATTCAAAACCTTAGGGTATTTATCATAAACTTCTGCCTGTTCGCCAGCATCTGCATGCCAGAATAAAAATCACATAAAACGCTAACTGTCTTGCAAGGGTCGTATATACACGCTTTGCCGGATTATTTAGGTCAAAAATACCTCAGGTATAATCAAAGCCCCTGCCAGCATCCTTGTGAAAAGGCAGAATCGTTGCATGATTCAAAACGAATTTTTCCACCCTCATATTCCTGCCCCTTCGCCCCTTCACGCGTCAGGATATTTGGATAAGTGCGCTCAATTCCGGTGCCCTTAATTGGCCTCGTGAATATTTAGCATAATTTGGTAGCGTGCCGCCATCTCCACGGTTTTTCTGATAATGTAACACTCAACTTGGGAATGATGATATTCCTCGCTTGCCCTGCAATCATCATTTTTGGAACCCGTATAACCAGTTTTTACATAGTGAATACCATTACTCACCAGATATGAAAAATGCACTTTCAAGCTGCCTCTCATAATTATCAATTTGTCCCCCACCGTCTCATGCTGCGCGATTAGCTCCATACTTGTCTCGGGCTTTTTCCGCCACTTGCTCCATCTCAAAATCCGCAACTGGATGCAAGAAATCCGTATATTTCCCGTTCAAAGACCACTCACCACCCAGCCGTTGTTCCACCCCTCGACCAAAAGTCCAGACACCCCTGAGTTTCATACACCAATCAATATATTCTTTCGCATGCTCAGTCGTGGCACCATGTTTTTACCCTCTGCCCAGGTCCACTCCCCACATACATCGCCCACCAAATCTCCCAAAAATTTCAGTGGTTTCACCCAAGAAAAATCTCTCTTGGCCGGTCTTATTCAAACAAAGCAAATATTCGGTTCACGGTCAACTCAATCGCCGAGTCCGCCACATAAATCACGCGCCATGGGGAATTAAATGGCAAATCAACATAGGCTTTTACTCCATCAGACAGTGGCGTAATATCCGCTTGCAAGTGCTTGTCTGGTTTAGCTCAGTCATCGACCTGTAATTATAAAGCGCCGCCTCATGAATCGCCAAATATTTATTAGTGTTTGTCTCAATCGTCAGTGGCGTATGTACAGCATCGCGCAGTTCATAAACCGGCCATTTTTCATAATTCACTCTCATATTTTGTTGCCTGATGAGGCAGGAATCTCTCCACGCCTGACTGTTTAGATCAACATTAAAATTCAGTTAGCTCATCCTCAATAATAATTCGCTGAAAAACTCGGCTGTGGTGGCACCTCATATCGAAAAGCCACAATCGTCATTAAATACGCGAAATCGCAAAAGAAAAATAGACGCTTTTCTTCGCTCTTCCGCTACGTAGACCGCCATCTCATTATAGTTGTTGCGTACTTCTTTTTGTTCGCCAACAATCGTCTCGAAACTTCATTACAAGATTTTTCTGTGTGCGTACACGATCTCAAGTTGACTCCAAGTTCACTTTCTCCTCGAAGCAAAAATCCCAATTTCGACTCTCGCACCAAAATCGTGTTCTCTTTTTCACTTCATAAAAATACGCCATCCTGCGATCTTTATCGTGCAAATCACTTTCTTATTTGCGATCTGATATCAAACCTCGTCGCTTTGAGAATCGTTTTGAAGATTTTTATGTTAAAAACTCCCATGCTTAAATTAGTACCGCATCTTCAACTTATGTTAAAAATAAACTAGTATTTTAAAGCTAGAAAATCATGACACAAAATCAAGCAGCTATTTTAAAAACAAACACATATCTAATAGTTCTCGTCGCAGTAGCTTTCGCACAAAAATTACCACTTTAAGCCTTTTTCTGGTCTTTCATTTTTATCTCGCTCACCACCATCGTCTTATTAAAACCTTTACATCCCAAAAATAAACTTATTCACTCACTTGAAGAAACCTGTTTAAACAACTTAGAACTGAAAGTTTTGAAACAAAAATCTGCGGAACACCCTCGCAGGAAATATCCATTTCTCTGATTTCAAAAATTAGTGAACAAATCGTTTATGGTGCCAAGGATGACGATTTTATTGTTAAGTTGGAACTTCCAGTTACCGATTTCTATGTGCACCACCGATATTCCAGTAGAAAAAGTCACTACTCCGATTTTCTCACGCAAAATCAAATATCTTTTTATCGACGCAGACACACTTTCTGCCGACAGTTATTAAGTATCAGCGGAAATTACTATCTTGACACCCCTTGCCGGAGCTCGCTTCACTAAGCTTAATTTTGAAACATATTGATCAATTAGATACCCCTAAAAAGAAGCACTAAAACCCCTTCGACCTCACACCAAAACTCATCTCCTCTTCGCTGAGACCGGCGTTACCGCCTCACCTCGTCGAATCACTTTGAAGCTTTAACCAAGTTGGAAATGGCGCCTATTTTTGGTGAAGACACTTGCTGACTTTCTTACTAAAACCTTCACCCATATCAGCAATGAGGTAAGTTTTAAGGATAATTGCCAGGTAGTTATCAATCCATGATTTTATGCTGACGATACATCCCTCGATACTATTACCGCTATTGGCAACCGATATTGTTGAATTAACAGGGAATCATAACAACGACACTGGTGCCGAAAATAACCTCAAAACCACTGCTGGCATCGTGAGCTTGGCCTAAAAACCGTTGGTGGTGGAGAAAAATCTCAGTTGAAGCCAGCCACTTGATGTAAACGACCTCGTTCGCCCGTCAGCCTCACAATCAGTCAACCAGCAGTGTGGCCAACGGTCAACTTGCTACCGACACTACCCCCGGTGCTAATCCATACAGTGAAGAACAAATCAAACTTGATCTCAAAAAGCCAAAAGCGAAAAACAAATTTACCATAATCAACATGCAATATTTTTGAATGTTAGTGCATATCCGGATTCGCCTATCGCCTCATCCGGCCCGCGACAAACCAATCCCTAATCAGCAAGAATTTTTCAGACACTTAATTGACCTCGGATGCCGACATAGTAGTCGGTACCTCCGCCCATCAGCCGCAAACCCACGAACTCTACCACGGTAAAACCGATTTTCTGCGGCCTCGGTAACCTCTTTTTCGATCAAATCTATTGGCACAGACACTAGACGCAGTCTCATTCCTACCCATTATTTCTGACGGGCAAAAATACTCTCACAAACTCGCATTAATCCAAACTGTCTATGATGAAGCATTAAAAACACTGCCTACTTAACACTGCCGAAACCCAAGATTTTCTCAACCGCCTCCCTAAGCTTCACCAAAAGGGAATTAATATCGTAATCTAAAACCATAAAAGGAAAAACCACGCCACCAAACCATCCAAAACCAAGGCCAAAATCCGAACCAAGGTCAAAATAAGGCTCAACTCCCAAATCAATATCCAAACTCAAACCCGAGTCAAGTCCCAGTCACTCACGAGCTCACCTCGAACGAATTTAGCAAACATAGCATGCCGCAAATTTGGAAAATCTTCGCCATTATTCTCTTACCACTGCTATGTCATCCTCCTCCCTTTGGTATCGTTTTATTCCCATGAAATACCTCAACGAAAAAGACCGCAAAAACTCCAGAAAACTACAACAGAATCCACTGAAGCTTGCATCCATCAACTCTCCGACCAGCCATCGATCAATGGCTATCCACTCAGGTCAATAAGAAAATACATAGTATTTCTAGTCTATGATCTCAAAAATCAGGAAATTATTGGCCGCAACAATGATTTTACGCAAAATAACAGCCAGGGCGTCGAAAATCTCTTCCTTGTCTATCTAGCGAATCTGCGTCTTAAGCAGGAAATCTGGAAAAAAGAGGATCTAATTAAAGTTGGCGAGGAACTCTCACCAAAGAAACCTGCCTCACCTCGTATTATTCAAGAAAAATCATGCCGGCTGCAAAGAGGCTGATTACTTTCCGAACTCGGCGCTGATCAACTAAAGCAATTCTAAAAAGATCAATCCTGAAAACACCAACCTAACCGCCCATCTCTCCAACACTTCCGACCTCTTAAGTCTCGCCAAGCGTTTTTATAATCACCCAGATTTTTCTAACGACGTTTGGGAAGATCTAAAATTAAAACTCGACCCAAAAGCTAATGTCATAGCTAGCACCAATCCGCTTCTTTTCAGGTTTCCAAAAACTCAAACCATACGGCATTTTTGGCGCCACCTCTGAAACCAGCTCCAATTATTCATATATTAATAATCTCTATTTTTATCGAGACTACCGAGGAAGACCCTGACGTCATCGTACCATAGTTTTAATCTATCTCGCCACAGACACCGATGCAGCCTCTATCATTGACCTCGCTCAAAGCTATTGAGAAAAAGTCTGATATAAGACATTTTTCAATAACTAAATCACCAAAAACAAGATCATAACAAACACGATCATTAGCAAAAATATCTCATCATAAATCCCACTTCTGCAGGATTTATTTTTATACTTTAGTATGCCGAACTACTTGGCGTCGTTCCAGCGCTTAATTGCGTCCTTAATCACTTCCTTTGCAGATTCAAGACCTTCAAAAGCTTTCACGGTAGTGGTACCAGGTTTTTCAAATCCTTGTAGTGATTAAAGTGGAATTCAATTTGCTTAATCAACTGTTTTGGCAAGTCTTCAAGAGTCTGATATTTGTCACCATTGTTGCGATCATCAGCAGGCACACAACAATCTTGTCATCAACCTCGTCAGAGTCCACAAATTTCATCACGCCAAAGCACGCGAGCTTTTTGTATAAATACCGGTAGTGAGTGGCTGATCGGTAATCATCAAGACATCGAGCTCATCGCCATCCTCATCAGAGTCTGTGGAATAAAACCATAGTTACATGGTTTGCAAAAAGCTGATTGGCTCCACGATCAAGCATGAAGCAAGCATTTTTGCGATCCCATTCAATTTTGTGATTTGATCCAGTTGGAATCTCAATCACCACATCACTCACCATCTTCATAGTTTCCTGGGGTCAAGATTTTATTAAAATCTACATTTAAAAACTCCTTTTATATTTATGCTCATTATGTCACGAACCCCGTCCGTCTCGCTCAATCGTGGTAAAATAAAACGTATTATGTGATTCTCTAGGCTTGTGTCCCACAATCACCACTTATCAAACTCTATTAACAACTTAAAAAGAAAGGCATTTATGCTCAGACAACCAAAGCAGCCAAAGAAAAAGCCAAAATAACCAGTCAACCATCAAACGTACGCTTCATTATTTCCTCAAAGCAAACTGGAAATATAAATGGTACGCCACTGCTATTCTAATCGTTACCCCAATTGTGATTTTTGTCCGCCAGATTCTCTCACCACTGTCATTGCCAATGTACTGGTATTCTTTCAAGTGCCAGTCCGGAAGATTTCATTAATCATGGCAATATTCTCCAGATCCCCCAGTTCAAAAATCCTTCCTCAGGTATTTTTTCTTCCTTTGTCAACTAGTCGGCTCTGCTATTTTTGGCAACCTCCGCGTTTATCTCGTCTGGAAAATGGAACTTCTCACCATTAACGATCTCTCCATCCAGTAGCTTCGGACACCATCAACAATCAGTCCATGCAATTCCACTCTGACCGTTTTTCTGGCTCGCTAACTGCTCAAGTTGGCCGTTTCACTCGCGCCTACGAACGTTCAACCGATCAATTCATTTTTAACATGTATTCCTCTAATCACCACCTTCTCCTCTATCTTCATTATTCTCATGAATCGCGCTCCGATGTTTGCCATCGGCCTTATGTTCTTTCTCAATGGTTTCGCCATCATGTCTCTTCTCGTAGTTTCAAGAAAATTGGCAAATGCAATGAAAGTAGTAGCCGCTGCTCAAACTCGTCAAACTGGCTAACTCACCGATTCTATTACCAATATCCTCTCTGTAAAATCCCATGCACAAGAAAATTTTGAACGTGCAAGATATACCAAATATCAAGGCGAGACCTCGCAGCGGTGAAGCCTCCATGCGCGCCACACATCATTCAGCGCGATGTACTTTTTGACTCCATTTTCCGCTAATTGATGTGCTGATGATTGGCTTTTTATCGTGACTGGTGCACCAGTGTTTGCCCTACCAGTCGCTCACTGTTATTCTTATTTTCCAACACTGCAAACCATCTTTAGTGAATCTCTGGGATGTTAGCGTATTTTCAAAACTTTACCCGTGTCTTCGGCGACGCCCATGAGATGACTGTAATTCTCGACGGCCGATACCGCTGTCGATGAGAAGGCGCCAAGAAGCTAATTGTGGGTAATGGTTCCATTCATTTCGATCACATCAACTTCAAACACGCCGACGCCAAGGAAGATATCTTCAATGATTTCGATCTCAAAAATCAAACCAGGCGAACGTGTCGGGCTGGCTGGATTATCCGGTTCCGGCAAACCACTCTCACTAAACTCTTATTACGCTTTGCTGATGTTGATGCCGGCGCCATCACTATAGACGACCAAAAATATCAAAAAGTTACTCAACACAGTCTCAGAAAGAATATTGCCTATGTACCTCAGGAAGCTTCACTCTTCCACCGTACTATTGCTGAAAATATCGCTTTATGCTAAACCAGATGCCACAATGGAAGAAATTAAGCATGCAGCAAACTTGCCAACGCTGCTGAATTCATCGAAAAACTACCAAACGGTTGATGAAACCATGGTTGGCGAACGTGGCATTAAACTTTCCGGTGGCTAACGTCAACGTATCGCCATCGCGAGAGCCATCTTAAAAGACGCTCCAATTCTGGTGCTCGATGAAGCCACCTCTGCTCTTGATTCCGAATCTGAAGCTCTTATCCAAGAAGCCCTCCTCCGCCTAATGCACGGCCGCACCTCAATCGTGGTAGCACACCGTCTCTCCACCATCTCTAGTTTAGACCGCATCGTGGTGCTAGATAATGGCAAGATTATTGAACAAAGGTTCCCATGATGAACTGCTTAAGCTAAAAGATGGACAGTATAAGAAATTATGGAATCGTCAATCCGGCGCTTTTATCGAAGAATCAAAATCTGCTGTAAAATAGAATCATGGATGATTTCAATATTAAGAGAAAACCTCTCGCCGAGCGCATGCGCCCCTCAAGCCTAGAAGAGGTGATTGGGCAGCAACATCGTTGGCGTATGGTAAAATTCTCACTGAAATTGCCGTTATAGTTGTCGGTCAATCTCATTTTTGGGACCTCCAGGACCGGTAGAAACTACCTTTGGCCTCGCATCCTGCAGAGCTCGAGGCTGATTTTATCGACTATCCGCCGTCACCGCCTACAAGAGAGCGACGTCGAAGCCGTGGTTGAGCGTGCCAGGCAAAACTGGAATCTAAACTGCACTCTACTGTAGATGAGATTGCATCGATTCATGTGCTGCTCAACAGGATGCCTTTCGTGCCTCATGTTGAATCTGGCTCTGATCACTCCTCGTCGAGTGCTACCACTGGAGAACTCCTAGCTTCGGAGGTACTGGCAGCCTCATATTTCAAGGTCTCGTGTTGTTGTCCTGCACCTCCTAGGATAAAGCTGCAATTTTGCACTCTCCATCGCGCGGTGAATCCGAGCTGAGGCGTAGACTTCCAAAGAAGCCATCGATGCTGATCGCCGACCCTATCAAATGGTGATGCATCGTCCGCCTCCAAGGACCTCGAAAATTTCCTTTGTCTCTCGGCATTGACCCCAGAACTCAGTAGTTCCTGAGGCAGTTGGCAGTGTTATAAATTACGACAGGCGCATGGTGACTCATACTACAGACACTATCTTCAGCCTTATTATGAATCCATGCGCGGCAGCGACGTGGATGCCATCACCATTATCTTGCCCGACAGCTAGCAGTCTGGGAAGATCCAAAATTCATCGCTCGCCGTGCATGGTGAGATCCTCTGGAAGATATTGGGACTGTGCTGGCAACGGTGCCCTTGGACCTGCCGTCTCTGCCCTCTCCAAGCCGTTGAGCGTATTGGCATGCCAGAAAGTGGAATTATCCTTATCCCATATTGCCGCAGCTCTTGCTAAGCTTCAAAGAAAAGACAGAAGTAGTTATGACGCTTGAATCGTGCCAAAAGAATTAGCCGCAAAACTCGCAATCTCCCACTCCACTGTGGTATCGCAACGTCGCCCCAAACCAAACTTATGAAGATCCGCCAACGCCATATAGGATATGAAAATGGTTGAGCTTCCATCACGACGAGCAGGTTATCTTCCAGATGAGACAAAAGATCAGAAATCCTCATTTCCCAAATAATCCTTTTTATCCTAAAAGAGCTACCCATGTCAAGAATCTCACTAACTCCTTGAAAACCGGCACCACTTTTTAAGGAAACTATGGGACTTTTGCCCGCCAACCTGAAAAGTCCCAATGGACCAGGGACGCACAACTGAAAATTATTTTGGTAGATTATTCCTGGAAAACATCCTCACGGTTTGCGTTACAACTTTTCTCGTATCCCGCTGAAGTTACATGAATTCAGTATTCACTGGATCAGCTGACTACTCTACAATCAGATCAAGGCTAGCAGTTTTTCATGACACTCTCAGCGATAAACGCACGAGGTGGCACATCCGCCCCACCTTTTCCGGGAAATATAAAATCCATCGGCATACCCTCCGCAATCTTTTTGAATAAAGTCGTCTCATCCACCCCCATCCAGTCACGCACCACCACAGAGACTTGTCTGGCGGAACGAATGCCATTTTCTTCCACCTTTCGCCCCAGGTGCTCGTCCACGATCAAAATCCGCCGTCGTATCCACTTGATAAATCGGCACACCCCGGCGTTTTGCATATTTTCACTATTTCGCTTGTCAGGAAACCAGTGCCTCCTTGATTCTGCAAAATTACCACTTTTCAACCATACTACTTCACATTAGCATACTATCGCTATCGTTTTACTATTATCATTTGTAACCTTTATTCATTTTAGTCTCAACTATTATTTGCATTCCCCAGCTTTTTTTAGGAAATTGATACCATGAAGATATTAAATAAGGAGTCTATGGGAACAGGTATTAGTATTAATATTTTTTCTTCAATTATCATTCCAGGTGTTCGCATTATTAATCAATATGAACGCGGCATGTTCATGCCCTGGGCCGCTTCCTGCAAAATCCTCGATCCAGGACTTCATGTCATCATCCCATACATCGGACACTATGCGAAATGTTGACGTCTTTTTCACCACGCCGATGGATCGTGTTCAAACAAGAAGTGATCACCAAAGACAACGTCACTGTCAATGTTGGGACGCTGTTGTTTATTTCGCGTGATTGACGCTAAAAGTCAGTCTTTGAAACCACCACTACGCCCATGCCACCTGTCTTGCCCAAACCAGCCCGTGACGTCACTGGTAACTTCTGATCTTGATGACCACTCTCAAAACGTGACTTAGCCCCTAGAAAAATCAAGGAAATCGTCGACGCTCGTTGACAAATGGGGGAATCGATATCGAGAGGCAAGCAGCTGCAAAACATCGAACTTCCTTCGATATGGAAACGCCATGGCGAAACAAGCCGAAGCAGAACGCGAACGTCGTGTTGCCATCATTTCAGCTGACAGAAAGGTTTCGTTTACAGTTGTCGCCGAAGCTGTTAACTTCTGCCAAAATTCTGGCGGTCTACAATATCCGTACTTGCCAAACCTTGAAAAAGATTACATCTGATCCATCTCAGAAACCGGTCATCCTTCTTCCAACCGACCTGCTATGACCATGTAAGGGTGAATCTAATCAACAGTTTTAGTTTAAAAGAGAAATAATGAGTGAACAACAAACTATGACAGAAGAACAATAGGATGGAGTAAAAACAAGTTCGAAACTGCCAAATTGTATTCCGTTAATTTAGTTTTTCTAGCTATATTCATAATTCATGAACTATTAATCTAGGTAAATACGTCAATTGAAGAACACGAATTTAGGCCATAAATATTCCAGAAGAGCATATTTTTAATTGTAATGCGACTTGGAATGAGGGTGATCACTCCATCAAATGCCCTGGAAACAGAAAATTGATGGTACCTATTCAAAATACGATACATGACCAAATTACGAGTTGGATATTCAGATGTAAATACTGGAAAGATAACCATTTTGCGAAAGAAAATATCATGACTGACACTATTGATCCATCAGTGCTCCATGTTACAGAAAGCTATGACGAAGAAAAAGTATACTTGATCCGGAAAACATCTATCACCTTTCTCCTTCACAACACCTATTTCTGCCCGGACTATGATCGAGAAACCGTTCATATTCTGCTATAAACTCACCGGAGGAGGACCCCCAAACCTATTAGTGATAGAAATACTGGAATGGCAGCTGCAAGAGGCGGAACGCAGCCTCTCCAGGAGAAGGATTGAAGCAGAGAAAAATGCCGAAGCTGGACAGAAAGTGCCGCCGAAGAAGTCGCAGGAGAACGCGCCGCGGCAGAAGAAAGAAGACGCGCCAGCCAGCAGCAAACACCAAAAATATACCCCAGCTCCAGCGTACTCCGGTGGATCAAGTACACCAAATCGCTCTGATAGCTTCTTCACCTAGCACCGGCACCAATACCGATGTTAGTGGATATTGCAACGACAGCATTTTACCTGTTACAGGAAACCCATCCGCCAGGAGGCAAGCCAACCTTATTACGGACATAAAGGTTGGCGAGACTAATAGAAAGTTTACCCTGCTTTTATAAATCCCTTAAATTCACATCAAATAAATAGCAGTTTTTATGCAAAAATTCCATCATCAAAAATATTCTAAATAAGATCTCTTAAAAATACCCCTAAAATGGGATACTATTTTACTATTCGGTTCCGCTTTAGATCCAGGTTGACTAAAAATCTGACATTGACCTCTATTTTATCGACAATAATATAAATGATGGTCGAATTGATCTTGAAATCGATAGTGTAAAAGTTGAAATTCAAACAGATAGTTTTTAACGAACTAAAACCTACATAGAAGACGAGTCCGGAAAATTTTCTAAATCGTAATGTCTCAACCATGCTCGCAACCGCAAAAATCTTAAGGAGTGAATCCGAAAGTCAGGTCAGCAGCCTCATTCATCTTGCCAAGGAAATTATCAAAAACGGTTAGTTACACCGCAGAAGATGTAAAAATGTGGAAAATATTCGATCACGGATTATTTGGAAAAAGCCACTAAAGATTTTAAACGTGATGACGTTACCGCTTTCTATTTTGACGCCCACTTTTGTGATCCAAAACGCGACCGAATTAATTCTTGCAACCAATAATCACTATTTCCCACAACCAAAATCTCACTCAAATTATGAAAATTATCTCCAGAATTTCTCAAAAATATTGAAGGATACGAGCTCGCGACTAGTCTAAAACGATAAAACTACTTTCTCTTCAAAAATTGCAAAAGCTCTGCAATTTTGAATAAAATAGATAGAAAATAGATTCTTATCAGATCTACAAAAGCACGGGGTTCATATCCGTGCTTTTTCATTTATAAAACAATCTTGAATTCTTCGTATTTGTCACGGAAACATCCTGAATTTTTGTTGGTTTTTCGAGATACTGAACTAGATAATATCCGAGCGAATACGGACCAGCGTGGCAGCTCATCATCACTATTAAAGAAAACTCATTATAAGTTATATTCATCAGAATCTAATTTTATTTTGATTAGGTTTAGAATCTTTTTGTTCTCGTCATCGGAGCATCTGAGGACAGTTTTAATAAACAAAGATCAGATTTATAAAATCGGCTTCGAGTGTGCAAGCCAGCCCTTCGAAAACCAAACCATCGAAGAGAGAGTTTCCCCATTCTTCATTTTTACCCCAGCGAGCCGCGTGGCAAAATTCGTGGACCAACGTTTCTGAAATCAGATTTTTGGTTGCTTTTTGTCATCAACATTAATACGAATAAAATCAGCAGAAAATGTATACCCACCAGCACCATTTTCAGGTATAATCATCGGAACTCGGTTAGTAATTAAGACATCGATATCCCAGTCTATCTTTAACTTTGGAAAAGCATATTCTTCGGCAGCTTTAACGGCATCCATAATCATTTCTCTCTTATCTGAGAGATTACCATTAGCTTCTGTGAGTAATATATTTACTTTATTCCTGTAGTAAATTATATAGTATCGAAACAAATTTTGGCGAATCCAGAAAAATGGTGATCGGACGCAAAACCACTCTCGAACCTTAGAGCGTGGTAAATACCCATAAACCTTGATTTTTCACGCTTATTTTGATATAATATAACTATGAACCAGATTATTAAATCCAGAATTGAAAAATTATCTAAAACATATCGCGAGCTCACAAAAAGCAATCGGAACGCGATTAAAGAGATTTCTGCTGCCGAACTTCCAGAAATGGTTTACAACTCAAACGCCATCGAAAACTCAACCTTACACTTGAGGATACTCGAGGATATTCTTATCCATAACTTGATTCGCACGGACCACGAACTCGCGAAATTTTACGAGGCGAAAAATCTTGCTAAGGCTATTGAGTATCTAGGATAATAACCCAGATAGTCACTATGTCTGAACTTATTCTAAAACTTCATAAAATCCTGCTTCAGATATTAACGACGATGCAGCTGGCCGTTTTCGTTCTGAGATGAATGGGTGCGCGTTGGCACGCATATGGGTGCTAAATCCAGATTTCGTGAATGAGCTGATTTATGATCTCGTAAAAGACTATAATAACAACAAAGAAAAGCTACTTTATCGAGAAAATAGCGCATTTTTCATGCAGAATTTGAAAACATCCACCCCGTTCATAGACGGCAATGAGTCGTATTGGGCGCTTGCTTCTGAATCGCCAGCTAAAAATGGAAGGTGCACCACCAATAATTATCGCAAACAAAACCAAGACCACCGAATACTATCCTTTGCTCAGCAAAATACGAAAAGAACGGAACAGTAGATGACTTCGTTGATCTACAAGCTGGTCTGATTATAGAATCACTCTATCGTCGCATCGCAAAGTTGACTGCAAAGAAAATCATTTCCCTCTCACAGATTGGGCAAAAAGCTCGCGAGCTTAACATTCAGGCTGTTTCGAACAAAGCACTTAGAGGCACCATTCCAGCTCGTATTAACGATCATTGGATGATTGATGCAGCGTTTGAGGAAGCGGAATAATTCGCAATTATACGGAAGAAAAGTAAGATAAAAAGACTCGTCGGTCTTCTACTATCGAACCTACGAGTTCCTAGAAATTTACTCGAATTAACACCGAAAGAACCGCTCGTTGCTTCTTTTTGGACGCAAAACGACTTATATGGCTGGGGATGAGGGATTCGAACCCCGAATGGTGGGACGCAGAACCCACTGCCTTACCACTTGGCGAATCCCCATTCTTTGGTACCTCTATGACGCTATATTTTTCAAAAAATGAACCCTTAATTTTAAAAACTCCCTTTACAAAAACCAAAATCCTCGCTTTGATACTGCTATTGACAGGTCTGGTATCAGACTATATGAAGGAGCACATGGCAAATATCACTGCATCAAAGCTGGCGATTCCAAGGGTAAAAACCGAAAGAACAGAATCAGCAACCAAGATTCCATCAAAGAGACACCGCATTTCAAAAGCAGCCAGCCAAAAACTTACCCAAGTTAGAAAAAGGCGCAGAAATACGAGCAACTTAAAAGCAGCAAAATTAGCTAGCTAGCAAAGAACCTCTACCAAAGGTTCTCCGTATTCTCACTGCTCCATTCCGCAAAATCGGTAGCTACATCCATGCCTCCTGGCAAGAACTTCGCCAAGTTCGCTGGCCAAAACCGCAAAATGACCTGGAAACTCGTTTCGCCAGTCATTATTACTGATCCTCTTCAGCGTAGTCATCATGCTACTTGGACGCAGGTTTCACTTTATTATTTAACAATCTATTGAAATAGTGGGAAACAGGGAAGATTATGGCAGTAAACCGTTACGACGACACACTCGCATGGTACACTACCTCAGCACTTATAGCGGCTGAGAAGACAAGGTCGCAGACTCAATCAAAACAGCGTCTTGATCGCCCTGAATTCCAGGATAAAACTTGATGCCATCGTGCCAAAGGAAAAACAGATTGAAATCCAAAAACGGCAAACGCAAAATCGTTGACCGCAAAATCTTCCAGGTTACGTCTCGTTCAGATGCGCCCTCCGATGAAACTTGGTACATCATTAGAAACACTCCAGGCGTCACCGGCTTTGTTGGCACAGGCACTCAACCAACCCCAGTTTTCCGAAAAAGAAATCGCCAAAATCAAGAAGCGTATGGGTGTCGAAGATCCAAAATACTCCGTCAACTATACACTCAATGAAGTTGTTCCATCACCGACGGTCCTTTCAAGGATTTGAAGGCACGATCGCTGAAATCGATTCCACTAAAAGGCAAGCTCAAGGTCATGGTTTTCCATGTTTTGGCAGCGAAACGCCAGTCGAACTCGACGCTCTTCAGGTTAAAAAGATTAGGCTAAAAGCCAATATCAACAATTTATTACAACATAGAATCAACGAGTCCTAGTGGCTCGTTATTTTTAGATTACACTTCCAGCTTGAAATTCCATACTCTTTTCACCGCCAACGACTTGTTCTCGCTTATTCCATGTGCTTTTTCATCGCCAACACTTATTCTCGCTTATGCTATAATAAAAATGTAAAAAGTCCATCAAACAAACGGAGACAATAATGAACCACCAATTCAAGTCAATTCTGAGATTGGGCGCTTAAAACCGTTCCTCTTGCATCGCCCAGGTGCAGAGCTCGAGGCCCTCACCCAGATTACATGGCACGGCATGTTATTCGATGATGTGCCTTATTTAAAGGTCGCTCAACAAGAGCATGACGCTTTTGCTAATGTTTTACGCGAGAACGGCGTTGAGGTGCTTTACTCGACAAGCTAGCCGCCGAGGCTCTTGCGATTCAAGAAGTTCGTGAAAAATTCATCATGGAAATGGTACGTGCTTCAAAACAGGAAGATTCCTATTCAACCTACGCCATCGTCAACTATCTCCAGAGCTCGAACCTCTCCAGATGGTTCGTAAAAGTTATGGCAGGCATCAAAAGAGCGACGTAGAGGTTATGGAGCCAGCCAACAAGCAGCTTCATCACTTCAGCTGATTGACGACTATCCATTCTATCTTGATCCAATGCCAAACCTTTACTTCACTAGGGACCCGGCAGCCTCAATCGGCAATGGTCTTACCATCAACAAGATGCACTGGCCAGCTCGCCGACGTGAATCCCTTATTCATGCGAATACATCATCAAATACCATCCACGTTTCATGAAACATAATATTCCGGTTTGGTACGATCGCAACAACCGCTTCTCAGTTGAAGGTGGTGATGAATTAGTACTAAGTAAAGACACCTTGGCTATTGGTATTTCTGAACGTACCGAAGTTGAAGCCATCTGAACGTATTGCCTCAAAATTATTCCATGGTTCAAACTTTACTCGCGTTATGGCATTGAAAGATCCCAAGCAAGCGTGCCTTTATGCATCTTGATACGGTTTTCACCATGATTGACCACGATAAGTTCTCAGTTCATCCAGAAATCCTCACCGGTGAGGGCGAACTAGACATCTATCTACTTGAAAAAGCCAACACTCATGTTGGCTATGAGATCAAACATCGTCGAAGCCTAAAGGAAACCTCCATACAGAGTTCTCGGCTTACACGAAATCCAACTAATTCAGTGTGGCAACGGTGATCCAATCGCAGCCGCCAGGGAACAATGGAATGATGGTTCAAACACTCTCGCCATTGCGCCAGGTGTTGTAATCACTACGATCGTAACCATGTCACCAACGAAGCTTTCGCAAAGCCGGCCTCAAAGTTATCGAAAGTCTGGCGCCGAGCTCGACGCGGACGCGGCGGTCCACGTTGTACGTCAATGCCAATCTTTTGAGAGGAGATCTAATGTTAAATCTTAAAGCGACGTTCGTTCCAACCTTAAAAGGACTTCACCCCACGCGAAGTTCAAACCATGCTTGAAACCGCCAAGCAACTGAAAAACAATAAACTAACTGGTGTACCTAATCGTAATCACGAAGGTAAAACTATTGCGCTTCTTTTTCGAGGAAGAACTCAACCAGGACCCGTTGTGCTTTCGTCACCGGCGCCCGTGATCTCGGTATGCACGCTGAATTCTTGGTAAAGACGACATCCAGCTCGGCAAAAAGAATCAGTCCGTGACACCGCTCGTGCTTGGACGCATGTTTGACGGCATCGACCTTTCGCGGCTTCGCCCATGAAACCGTCGAGGAGCTCGCAAAGTATGCAGGTGTCCCTGTCTGGAATGGACTCACTGATAAATTCCACCCAACTGCAGGTCTTGCCGATATGCTCACCATCAAAGAACACGTTGGTCATCTTCGCGGCGCATATCTAGCCTATGTGGTGATGGTCGCAACAACGTAGCAAACACTTTAATGATTGCCTCAGTCTTCCTCGGTCTACATTTTTCAATTGCACCCCAAAAGAACTCCTTCCCAGATCCAGAACTCGTTGAAGAGTGTCGCGCCTCTTGCAAAACAATATCAGACTGGTGCAACTATCCGCGTACCGAAAATCCATACGAAGCTGTCGCTGATGCTGATGCTATCTCACACCGACGTTTGGGTTTCCATGGGTGGAGAAGATAGTCTGCAGAACGCATTAACCTCTTGAAGGCCTACCAAGTCAACTCGCGACTCTTATGCTTGCTACCCGCAAGAATAACACCATCTTCCTTCACTGTCTCCCCAGCCTCTCCACGACAAAAACACCAAGATTGGTAAAGAAATTCTTGAGAAATACAATCTTGACGCCATGGATAGCGATGAGGTCTTCTATAGTAAAAATAGCGTGGTCTTTCGATCAAGCTGAGAACCGTGTTTACACCATCGAAGCTGTCATGGACTTGACTCTATAATCTAGGGAACCTTCAGTAAAATAAATCCCGTAACTGGGATTTATTTTATATGCTATACTTAAACCATAAGTACTATTAATAATTTAATTAGTTCTATAGAAGGGAACAATATGGTCGATTAAACGCAACCGCCGAAGACACAAAGGCTCCGGCAGACAAAACCAAAAAATGCAAAACGCACCGCAAGCATATAAAATGCTTTTCGCCTTTGTAGTTTTGTTCGGCATCATGCAATGATGGCCTGTTTAACTTGAGTTATTCCATCTGGAAAATACAATTTAGTTTCCGATCCAAATAATCCATCCGAAACCATCCGTGAGGCTGGCACTTATCAAGAAATACTCAAAATCGAAACCGTCCTAAACGACGAAACTGGCGAAACTAGTACCATTGACCATCGTCAAGGTCTTTGGGATATTTTCATGGCCCCAATCAAGGGTAGGTGTCCGACCGTCTTGACGTCATCGTCTTCGTCCTTATCCTTGGTGGCTTCCTTTGTCGTCGTCATGAAGACCGGCGCACTCGATGCCGCTCTTGGTGGGTTACTGAAGAAGATGAATGGTAAGGAAAAATGGCTAATCCCAATCTTTGATGACTCTTTGCCATCGGTGGTACCACTTTGACGGTATGCAGGAAGAAGCCGTTGCTTTTGTGCATTAATCGTTCCAGTGATGATTGCCGCAGGCTACAATGCAATGACCGCCGTTCTCTTATTATCGTCCTCGGTGGTGGAGTTGGTGTTCTAGCCTCAACCGTTAACCCATTCTCAACCGGTATTGCCGCCCGCACTGCCAATGTTCAGCTTTGGTAGCATCCTCTGGATTCAAGCGCTTGTACTCATCGCGATGCTTATTATCGCTATCATCTTCACTATGCGCTATGCTGCAAAAAGTCAAAGCCGGCAAATACAAAGAGATTCTTCTCTTGCCTCAACCTTCAAGGCTCGACCTCGAAGCAGTTCCTGAATACACCAAAAACGCAGTCATCATGGGAATCTTTTTGTCTCCACCTTTCATTATCATGATCATCTCCCTCATCCCATGGGACCAATTTTCGTATCACAATCTTTTGAAGACTTTTCACGCTTTGGCTAGCTAGCATTCCACTCTTTAATAGCCATCATCGGAGCTGAACACAATGTCGCTCTCGGTTCTTGGTATTTCAATGAGATTTCCGCCTCTTCCCACTTCGGCCCTCATCATTGCCTTCATCTACCGCAAAGATTTTCATGGTAAAAATTCATCCATCACCGACATCTTCATCGATGGCGCAGAACAGCTTCAGCGTTGCCGTAATTATCGCCGTCGCTGCAGCCGTCTCTATCGTCATGCGCAATGGTGGCATTGAAGACACCATCATTCACTGGGGTGAAACTGACTTAAAACCCAACGGTGGTGTAGTTGGTATCTTGCTTATCTCTTCTACTTACCACTCTCCTTCATTATCCCAAGCTCCTCTGGACTTGCTGCAGCCTCAATGCCAATCATCGCTCCTGTTGCCGACCTCGTCGGATCCACCAAGGAAACCATGGTTGCTCGCCTTTGCCACTGCTAACGGTCTTCTCAATATGATCGCCCCAACCATCGCTTCTTTGATGGCCGGACTCACCCTTGCTGGTGTTTCCACAAAACCTGGGTCAAACGCGTTCTACCAGTCAGCGTTTATCTTGTAGTCATCAGTCTTGTCGCCGTCTTCGTCATGGGAGTCATCTAATATGGCAAAAATCGTAGTTGCGTTAGGTGGTAATGCCTTATCAAGAGATGGTAAGGCAACAGCCGCTGATCAGCTCGCCGTCGCCAGCGAGACGGCGGCGGAGCTGGTTAAAATTAATTGCTGCCGGCCACACTCTTTGCCATCGTCCACGGCAATGGTCCTCAAATTGGTAACATTATTCTTCATGAAGAAGCCATCAATACCGAAAAGACCCCAACCATGCCTGTTGATGTAGCTGGTGCCATGAGCCAAGGACAAATCGGCTACTGGCTTCAAAATGCTTTGAGAAACCAGCTTGAACAGACTGGCATCAAAAAACCTATCGCCTCAATCATCACTCAGGTGCTTGTTTCTAAAAGATGACCCTGCCTTTCTAAGAAACTGCGCAAACCACATTGGACCATTCTACACTGAAGAAGAAGCTAAAAGAATCGCCAAAAGCCCGCGGCGTTACCGTGAAAGAAGATGCTGGTCGTGGCTGGCGCAAAAGTCGTACCATCCCCAATGCCTCTTTCCATTATCGAATCCGACTTAATCAAAATCGCCATCGGCAACGGCGCTGCATTGTAGTCGCTAGTGGTGGTGGCGGTATCCCAGTTTATTATGACGAACACGGCCGTCTCACCGGCCTTAGAAGCCGTCATCGATAAAGATTTTGCCGCCGAAAAAGCTCGCAGAAACCATTGATGCCGACATGCTTTAATTCTCACCGCCGTCGACTCTGTCAAGATAAACTTCAGACAACCAAACGAGCAGTCAATTGACCAAATCACCGTGGAGATGCCTTCAAACTTATCGCCCAAGGTCAATTCGCCGCCGGTAGCATGCTTCCTACAGGTTGAAGCGGATTAATTTCGTAGCCGGTGCCAACAAGCGCCTGCTATCACCACGCCAGAAAAAGCGTCTCAAGCAGTTGAAGTGTACTTGGCACCAGAATGTATTGCTGGCGTAGTTAGCAATAATATTCATCACAGAAAATAAAACGTAAAGACAAGCAAGCCATATCTAGCATCACTAGAATCGGACACTTGTCTTTACTTTTTCTATAAATCTAGTATAATAAGCCCGTTACGCGCTCTAATTAGGAGTAAAAATATTATGGCAAAAAGTACTGGTAACTTCAGTTACGCATCCCTGGTGGTAGAGCACACCGCAGGACCTCCAGTTGGTTCAACTCTTGGTCAGTGGGGTCTCAATATGATGGATTTCATTAATCCATTCAACGAGAAACCAAAGATTTTAACGGTAAAAGCGTTATTGTCCACTTACAGGTTTTTCGAAGATCGCACTGCTTGGACCCTGCCTCGGACAGCCTGTCGACGATTTGATTCGTGAAGAGCTCAAAAATCCAGAAAGGCTCTGGTCGCCCAAACACCGAGAAAGTCGGTAAAAATCACCCGCGAACAACTCTGAAAAATCGCAAACATCAAGATGAGAACAGCTTTAACGCCATCGATCTTGAAGGTGCAGTTAAAGTTGTTGCAGGTACCGCCCGTTCAATGGGTATCGAAAATCGCTGAATAATTTATTTATTCAAAATATTAACTAGTTGGGAGGTTAGACGAAAGTCTCAACCCGTTACCACCACAGAAAGGAAATCATCATGACTGAAGATAAAGGTCAGAACAACGAAGAAGTTGTCGCTATTGAAACTGTAGAAGTTTCTGCAAAAAATTTGCCAAAGCTGGTAAAAAGTCCAAAAAAGCACGTTGAGGAAGTTAAGGCTGAAGAAGAGCGCAAAGCTCGTGCTGTTGAAAAACAAACCTCGCAGAGCTCGAGGTTGCTCAAAAGGTGAAAAGCCAGTCACTCGTCCAGTCTTAGAGCGCCGTGGTAAGAAATACCAAGCCGCCTACAAAGACATCGATCGCACTAAGCTATACGGCCTCGCCGAAGCTATCGCGCTTGCTGTCAAGACCAATCCAGCCAAGTTTGCAGCTACTCTTGAAATCCACGCCCGTCTCGGTGTCGACCCAAGACAAGCTGATCAAAACATTCGTACTACTCTCGTTCTCCCTCACGGTAACGGTAAAGAAGTACGTGTTGCAGTTTTCGCTCCTGAAGATGAGTGCAAAAAGCAAAAAGCCGCCGGTGCTGACATCGCTGAAGACGCAGAGTTTATTAAGCAGCTCGAAAAAGGGAACCATCAACTCTGATATTCTCATTTCAACTCCAGCCTATATGCCCAAAAACTTGGTAAATTCGCTCGTCTCTTAGGTCCTAAAGGTCTCATGCGCAAATCCAAAAGCTGGCACCGTGACTAATGACATCGAAAAAGCTGTCAAAAGAATCCAAAGCTGGTAAGGTTGAATACCGTGTCGACAAACAAGCTATCGTCCACATCGGTGTTGGCAAAAACCAACCTTCACTGAAGATCAGCTACTTGAGAATGCTACTGCCTTCCTTGAATCCCTAAAATCAATGAAGCCAGCTTCTCTCAAAGGTCAATACATTAAGAGTATCTTCATTTCTACAACCATGGGTCCATCCATCGCTGTTGAAAAATATCTACAACTAATTGATTATTTGACCAAGAAAAATATACCACCATCTGGTATATATAAAAATCACTAGCATTTTATTTTTATATGTTACTATGGTTTTAACGAGTTATATTTTTAATATCCTCGTAATTGCTAAATTTTTAATTATTTAAAATGACAAGATTAAATACAAAAACTTAAAAATTTTTCAATTCGACTAGCCCTTCTACTAGCCCCGATCCTTAGCTATGCCGTTGTTTTCTTGGCGCCCATACTCATACTACCTATGCCGCCACTGCGTCCATTGCCATCAGTGGCAACGCCAATATTGTCTACAACCATCCAGTGCCTACAGGCACCATTTTTAAGAGCCTAAATATCAGCGTCAAAACCGATAGCCCGACTGGCTATAACTCTCTATCTCTCTAGTGATAAAGAAGAAACCGGACTTGTCAGCCTCGACGCTTCCAATCCATATCGTATCGAGTCAGTTAGTGGATATAATAACTCCATCGAAACTGACGCTGGAAAATTCTTATGGTTATAATACCGAAAAATCGACAACAAGCTCTACCATGCCATTCCAGGTCTTAATAGTCCTGTTAATATTCGTGCCGTTGAAGAGGAAATTGAGGAAGATTTTAATTTTAATCTCGGTTTCCGTCTGAATGATAAAATCCCAGCTGGCCAATATCAACGCAAACCAGTTTTCACGATGATGGTACTTGATCAGGCAGGGTCAACCATCGTTTCCGGCAGAGAATTCAATGCTGCCCTCAAGAAATCCTTACTCGTCACCGATCCTAGCTATTTTGCCGATCTTACCAAAACCACTCCAGCTGTCAATGAGCACTGGCCAGAACTCGCCATCGACATTGGTCGCAAGAAATGTAGTAACGAAATCACTGAAGTTCGCACCGTCAAAATCTCCACGCTGACTCCGACACCCCCAATCTATCTCGGGAGTTACGGTCAAGGTGAGGAAGAGTGGAACAAGGTTTGCATCTGGACTCGTGCTACTGAAATTAACTTTAATGAAGACCTCTCCTATATGTTCGCCAGGCCTGGGCGGCACAAGTTACACTCTAAAAATTCTGTACCACAGGATGGCATAACCGATTCAACGTTGGCGTTCGATGGTTAAAAACCCTTGCCCATTTCCTCCGCCGCTTTTCGAAGCGTATCATAGAAATAGTATTGACGTCACAAACTTTCTCTATAATCTAAGGGATAATGATGTTGAAAACATTGAATCAATTTTTTGAAGATTCCGATGTCACAAAGTGTGGGGGATATGTCGCCCGCAAAACATGCAAAACATATTACGCGCCTTCAAAAATACCCATATCTCACTGCACGCAAATGTTTCATACTGAGAAATCTCCCGATGCTACCGACCTCACCTCAGTCTTTGAAAACACCGGAATTTCGAACATCGATCTTGCTGGCTCAGATTTTAAGAACGCCACGCTCACCACAAATATGTTTAAAAACTCTAAGGCCTCGTATATCTATCTAAATAAGGCAAAGTTTGATAAAAGTCCGCTCAATGCCGCCCTATGTTCGACAGCGCAAACTGGGTCTCGTCTCTAGATCTTGCCCATACCAACTTCCGTGGTTACCGATATTACTTCCATGTTTAATAGTTATTGTACTGCTTCAGTTTTTGACCTAAAGAATAGCAAATTTGAAAAAATCAAAGACTTCTCAAACATGTTCAATAATACATCCGGCGCCTCCAAAATCGACCTCTCGGCGCTACAGCTCACTGCCGCCGAAGACCTTTCCAATATGTTTAAAAACACCTATGCCTCAGAAATAATTATTAATACCAATAACAATATTGTAGTCCTTATCACAAACATGTCTGGAAATGTTCAATGGCGCAGAATGTTACCCTCTCTCAGCTACAGAGCAATATCAGCCAGCATGAGCTTACCTCCAATCAAATATATGTTTAGGGATAATGGTCGGCTCACTGGCCTTACTCTCCCGCGTCTTTAATACTAGCCGGGTCGAGTTTTTGGCCCGCTTCTTCGCTTATACTATAAATCTTGAAGAAATCGGTAATATCTCAACAATACGATTTCCAGCCCGGGATATGAAATCACATGCTTTACGATTACAAGAGCAAAAGTTAGCCAAATTGTTCCGATTCTCCAAAGGAGCCAGCACGTTGCTGATCTTTCCTGTAATAGCTTAGTGAATCACTCCATTGATGGCGACATTATTTTCTCAAGCGACTTTTCATACTGGCGAGGGTAACAAATATGGAAGATATGTTTGCACAAAGCAACCTATTATACTGCCGATATTTCACATTTTTGATTTTAGTAGCGTAGAGAACATGTCAAAATGTTTATGGGTGGCACCCACAGAGAAGTAAGTTATGGAGCTTGTCCAGCGGGTGCTAGGGTTATCCGATGTCATCTGGCCAGCTAATGCTCAAACCACCCCAGTAAAAGACCATGGCTTATCTCTTCACCAGCAACTGTAACATCAAGAAAATTAAGGCACCAAAAATTATTGCGCCGAGCCTCAAAAGACACTAGATATGCACCTTTGCTGGCTTGAAGGAATACTGAGTGTCGATCTAGATAGTGACACTAGCAGAGTAGAGAATATGGAAGGAATGTTACTCCTTTAATGACACCGGTTATGATGAAGGATCAACATACTTATAAAAATTAGTCTTAATACCAGTAATGTTAAAAGCCTTGTCCAAGCTTTGTTTCCACTGTAGCTTATGTGTCATACCTAGATGTTGCTTGGTTTTGATGTTAGTAAGAAGTCACACGATTTTTCCAATACCTTCCAGCTACACCTGGCTTTACGAACTCGATCTCACTGGCTGGTTTCACCATCGGCGCAGCTGATATGACCTCGATGTTCGAGTTCAAACTGGCTTCAAAAATCTATGCCTCCGATGGTTTTTGTCACCACGAACGTAGTCGCCAGCGGCAATATCTTCTATAGCTTGCCGAAGCCCATTATCGCGGCGGCGCCGGATCCATACATCAGAACAATATCAGATATGCCATATCGGCGGTGGCACCGCCAATCCACTGTGCCTTCTGGCGTAAATAAAAAGAAACGAGCTTCCTGGTTGGAGAAGTTTCCTGGTTGGAAAATCCTAAACAAAAATCAAAATATTAGACCCATCGAAGGCCAACATCAAATAGACCATCACCGTATTACAAGTCCCTGTTTTTCCGACCATTTTATGCTGGAAAATTTAGCAAAAGAGTTTGAGGGAATTATATAGTTTTTCTATATTTTAGTTATTCATAATTTCATATGCCAAAGTTTTACGGATAGATTAAATACAGAATCCTCCAAAATAACAAGACTAGTTATCAAATTTTGCATCAATTCTTCCTCTCGCTATCATGTCCTTCTGTTTGGCTAGAAAATCTGCCTTTGCTGCCACCCGCCTCCCTCTCCGTGACTGGCAATGCAGACATTGTTTATAATCAGCCGACCACCGAAGGTGACGGTCTTCAAAACTCTAAATGTCAACATCCGAGGCAGTAGCAATGCCGGATGTAATCTTTATCTTTCTGGCGATCAGGAAGAAACCGCGCTTACCAGCCTCGATCCAACCAATCCGTATAAGATCACTTCCGTCTCTGGCAGCAATAATATATCCGCTACTCCCACTTATGACTAACTCTTGTGGATTTATAACGTAGAGAGGCTGTTGATGATAGCTGTAATTACGTCCCAAAACTCAAGCGCACCAGATGTTGTAAAGACCGCAAACTCACCAATTGAAGAAACTTTCCAAATTCAATAATCTCGGCTTTCGTTTTAACAATCAGATTCCTGCCAGCAATTATCAAAGAAAACTGCTCTTCACTCTTATGGTTGAGGGCGATTCTACGAGTGCCAAATTGGTTTTTCTGGTCCTTGAGTTCAACACTGCTCTCAAAAATCTCTTAATATTTCCGACCCAAGTTATTTCCTTTGACCCAACAAAGCGTCGGTATCAAACCAATTCACAGCGTACATGGATATTAGTATTGGAAAACTAAGTGCAGTTCAACCATCACACCTGAACGCTGCGTCAAGAAATCTCCACAGCCGATTCCGACACTATAGTCTATCTTGGTGCTTACCGCGACAGCTGGGATGAAAATCTGTGTTGGACTAATGCCACAGAAATAAATTTCAATGAAGATCTCTTATATGTTTGCTGGCCTCTCTGGCATTAGCAGCGATGTTACCTGTCAGTTTTCACGCGATGGCAGACAGAGAGTCAATACTAAAATTCGAGTAAAGGTAAAGAAAGATGCTCGCATCTTTTCCATAACACATAGCAACTTACACCAACAGCACTTTTAATACTGCCAATTTCCTCAAATACCTCAAAGATTCACCCGTTGAGAATATCTGCGTCCGCCTTTGAGAAACACTAGGGTTGCCTTTGAATTGGAGACGTCTCATTTGCCAAAATGCCAGACATCTCGCTCGCCTTTTAAAAGACACCCCTGATATTGATATTGTGGTACATCTCCAGATCTTCCTGGAAAATTTCAGACGCTGAAGGTCTAACTTCTGTTTTTGAAAGATCAAAATCTCTACCATTGACCTCTCAAATTCTGATTTTACGCCATGCAAATACCACAAATATGTTTAAAAATTCCAGTCTCAACTCTGAAACTTGACAAAACGCAAAGGTTTGAAAAGAAGTCACTGAGCGCTTCCTCCATGTTTGCAGGCGACGAGTCTCTAGTATAGATCACCACACTACCTCAGTGGCACCACTAATACCGCAGTGTTTGAGGCACTAGTATTTCGGACATTAATCTTAAAAATGCTGTGAAGTGTCACAGATTTTTCAAATATGTTTAATAATACTAAAAACACAACTAATATCCGATCTATCCGTCATCAAATTCACCAACGCCGAAAATCTTTCAAACATGTTTCAAAGATAAGCTATGCTAGAGAAATAAAAATTAAGTAACCAACTCCAGCGGCTCATCGTATTCAAAGTCTCAGGTCAATGTTTGAGAAGGTGCCTACTATCTTCAAAAAGGTGCAGTCTTGGCAACACATAAACAACCGGAAGAAATTGACGCAGTCAAAAGCATGTTTAGAGGGTGCGGATTCCCTAAATAATCCTCACTCTTCGCAAACTTTTAATACTGGCAACGCCGAAGATTTTGGTTCCATGTTTTGAGAAAACTTCGATCTCGTCAACGTTGGCAGTATCGATAAGCTCGACCTTTCTTCCGCCAGGGTCTCAGTCGTTGTTCTGGCGCTAGGAAGAAACCTCGGAGCCATCGCCCCATCTCAAACCAACTGTTGCCACCGATCTTTCCTACATGTTTCTATGGATCACACGCCAATGGATCCGTAGTCACTCCCAGCAACCTTCAACACTAGTGGTGCTACTACGATGGAGAATATGTTTGGTTTTGTTTGATGACTCTAGCCCAAGCATTGATATCTCAGACTTTTCCTTTGCCAAAGTTAAAAACATGTCAAAATGTTTGCTGGGATCTAAAGACAGATTTGAAGCTAGCGGCTGTCGTGGCAGTTATGGAGTAACCGACGTCACTTGTGACCTCACAGCCGCCCAGGCTCACAACTCTCCGTCTCTCTTCATCCATAACTGTAATATTCAAAATTAAAGCGCAAAAATTACCGCGCAAAATAAATCGACGTCAGCTACGCTTTGCAGATCTCAGCACAGTAAATGGTCTCGTCTGACGACTTTGGCACCAGCAACGTTGAAAATATGGAAGGACTTTTCGCTGGCAACTCTAGCAGTTCAATACCGCCTACCGCGCAAAAATCGGCCTCAATTACCAGTAATGTCAAAAATATGTCGAAATATTCACCTATACTTACGTTTCCTATCGATCTTAGCGATCTCGATGTCAGAAAAGTTACTAACTTTTCAGCCTTCGACTACCTGGCTTTATGAACTTGATCTTACCAACTGGAACTACCATCAGTGCCACGGATATGTCAAACATGTTTGGCGGCTCAACCTGGCTCTAAAGTCGAAAATCTACGTCTCCGATGGTTTCACTACTGCTTGATATGTCACTTCCCTACAATGGTATTTTCAGAAGTCTATCTGCCTACGGACAAGCCGGCTCCGCCATCCCAAATGACAATAGCATTGAATATGCTCATATCGATGGTGGTACCGCTAATCCCGGGTGCCTTCTGGCGAAAAGCCCTGAGGCTTCGCCGTGAAAGTGACTACTCTAAGGCCAGGCTTGCAATCCTTGCGTCAGCCGCATCTACATTCGCTGCGCTATGGGTCCAGTTAGCGCCGCCAACAAGATGGCTACTATTTCCAAACATATTAGTCGAAATTGAAAGGAATTTGTCCTATCAAATTCCTCTGGTCCATAAATTGTTTTGAGCCAACTATTCGAATAAAACTATCATACTCTCATATCGGTTACATTCTTCGTATTAAAACCAGACACATCAATAGTTTCGACATAAAGACACTTAGCCGCATAAACATTCCATTCATATCCTGTACACATTTCAGTATCAAACTGACGCATCAATGCTTTTTGTTGCAGCTAAATTCCTAAAACATATCCTTCATGTTGGTAACGGTACTGGTATTAAGACTTGAGAAAGAGACAAATTCTGTGGCCCTTTAAACATATAGAACTGTTTTCTCCATCGTTGTCGCGTTGCCGCCCCCTTCAGGTTAGAAATCTGCATTAGCATCTGCCGTTGCCCTATAAAATGTATGCATAAAACTCGTGGCATTCTCAAAGGTTGCCTTAGACATATCAAGTCCTCAAATTCAGTATGTACAAAAGCTGCCTCCACGCATTTTGCTGTGTTAATATTTTCGAGATGTAAAATAAATTTGGGCTCGTACTAAGCAATGCATAAGTATCTTGAAGGAATATTGAGATCCATCTTCTCAGTCTTCGATCAATCCCGTCAAGGTCAATTTCACCAAAGCAGTTCGCACTATTTCTTTTAAAACCAGCCATCCTACTTAACCACAAGGTTGCATCTTCCGGCGCATACACAATATCCGCCTCAAAGTGCCAATATACATGATTCTTCCCACCTTTTGTAATCATTCCACACATAAAGTAGGAGGTCTGATCCCGTTTCAGCTTCGTTTTAAACTACCGGCTTTCCAGCTGATTAGTTCTCTGAAAGGCGTATGTGGTAGTGGAGCATCATAAAGGTGCGCGATAATTACTGCCTCCACTATGCTGAGGCGTATTATGTATACTATTTTGTAAACGTCGCTGTCTTTCAAAGACTGAGTTCGTGATCACAGTGTCAAGATATTACCACTATAGGCTGTCTTCGGTCAAGTCACCACCTGCGCGTACTCCAACACTAATCTTTCGGATCGCACCTGAACCATCACCGATTCCGGGCGCACTTGCTGCCGTAGTCTTATTTACCACCAGCATTGGTGAACTGCTGCCGGAAGTGCCAAAAAGTTCGTCTGGTCAATCGACACATTCTTTCTCGGCCGGAAATTTGCGAGAGTCTACTGCAGCACTAAGTGGCATGATTTTGCCGATGTTATCGGGCTAGCTTGGCCTTAAGATTGAGTCTGTTCCGGTACTCGAAAATCATCGCCTTGTACCCCGAACGATTATCTGACTCGGACATTCATCAAAATGTCCCGCGCCTTATGCGACTCATGCGCCCTTATCAAATTCAAAATTTAATTCATTTCCCGCATCCACACACCGCTCAAGGACAGCGAAAAGAGTCTCCACAAAAACGTTGTGATTATTACAAAACAAATTGTAAGGAGAAGATTAAACCACTAATCTTCTTTAAAATAGTTTATTTATAGATGTTTTTACTTTTAATGTCACGGCTACCCTTACTCTACCACAAGCATATTTATAAAGCAAACTTTAATATAAATATTACAGCTATTTTTACAACGTTTATGTTAATTTATTGACCACATACCCCGAAGGGTATAATAAATTCGTAGACTCGGTTTTTAATTAAGCTAATTCAACAGTAGCGCCAGCTTCTTCGAGAGTTTTCTTGAGAGCTTCCAGCTTCGTCTTTCAACTTTTCCTTTACGGTTGAACTCCATCAACGATAGCTTTACTTCACCAGACCAGGACCAGTAGCCTCTTTAACAGCCTTGATTACAGCGATTTTCTGAGCGCCAGCGTCTTTCAGAGACGACGTTGAATTCAGATTTGCCTTCTTCTTGGCAGCAGCGGCGGGCAGCAGCAACAGCAACAGCGGCAGCTGGTTCGATACCGTATTCATCTTTGAGAGTATGAGTTCAGTTTAGCTTAAGAACAGTAAAGATTTACTAATTCTTCAGCAAGTAATATCATACATATTAGACCTTTCGATTTAGATATTTGTTATTAATAGTACACTTGTTACTTGTTTTCTAAGCCAGAAAACAATTCCGGAAAGACCACCAGCGAGAGCTGAGATGGAATCGTTGACTCGGGGAAAGCAATTGAGCCACCACCATGAGGCCACGATTCGTTCTTGGAAGGAGAGCTGCAGAGCATTAATCTCAGCGGTATCAAAGGCGTCTACCAGTTTCAGTAAAAACCACCCAGAAAGTTCGAAAGCTTTGTGGGTCTTATAAACTCTGCCAAAATTTAGCTAGGAGCGACTTTCGTCGGTATCAGAAAGTGCATCGTAAACAAGTTGTGCAGTGAGATGAGTAGTGTCAGTGTCTTTGTAGACAGCGATCTCATTCTCATAACGGAACCAAGCGGTTCTTCACGATTTTCGATTCTTGTTCGCGAGGCACTGTCACTCTTCGAAGTTCAGCCACAGACAGTCTGATAGTTTGCATAAGCTGTAGTTGCTTCTGATAAAAGCTTAGTTAAATCTGCAACCAATGTATTCTTTTTATCTTTTTAGAAATTGCCATAAAAGTATTCCCTTGATTATATTTATTAGAAAGTCTACGATAAATCTTTCGTTCAAGTTATGAATTTTCTCAGTGACCTAATTAGATTTCGAAGTTAACAAATTAATATTAAATTCACACTCCTTGACCCAAAAATCCGTCACTGTCTTTGGTAACTGCTCTAGTCTAACAGAAAACGGGAAAAATGCAAAATTATTAGGTTACGGTAAGATTACTAAGAACGTAGAAATTGCCCAGGAAGCCCCGGCAACATCTTACGCACGCAAGTCTTATCTTGTGGATTTGCAGCATTATAGGCTGTACCATTTGCCCAACTAGATGTACGGCATCCGCAAACATTCGACTAGAATCAATTACGCTGTTGTAGTAAACAGCGCAGAAGCTTTAATTGTCACAGCACCAGTTAGTCTAACATATCCTGCATATTCTGCACAGAAGCAGTATTAAAATTCGCAATATCAATTACGGACGTACATAAGTCTTAAAAGACATACCAATAGTCACCGAAGACGTATTAAAACTCGACAGATTCACTATTCGTAATACCTACTACCAAACCTGTTAGACATATCAACAACTCGGCCTTCAAACTTGATACGTCCAAGTTTCCGTCAAGAGTTAGTCATCAAACATCATATACATTGCAGTCGCTTTAGAAGTATTAAGCTGCGGACGTCAGAGTTCGGCTCCCAATCACAATTCGCGAAACATCTCGCCAAGATCGTCACGTTACTGATATCAAATGAAGCAAGTTGGATGAGATTCTCGACATCTGTTTGAACATTGAGTTCATATTCGTTACACTGCTCGTATTTGTTGGAGTTAAATCTAAGTTCAGCAAACAGATAGATAAAACATTCCAAACATATTCTTTTACTCGAGGTATCCACATACCAGTTATCTAGAGACTGCAAAGTCACCGTACCTTCAAACATTCACTTGAAGTGTCAAGTGACTTGTAGCTATTCCAGCCTGCAAGATTGATATGTTATAATCTGATTGATGCAAACATCAAATGTGAACATGAATTTGACACATCCAGCCACGCAAATCATTCTTAGCCTTAATCACCCCGCAGAACATACACCCCATATATTTCACATTTTTTCGTATTAAAACTACGGACATCAATTATCGTAAAGTTGCTTCTCTGGAACATATTCGCCATATCAATTGCGCTACTAGTATTAATCTTTGAAAAGTCAGCGGATTTTTGCTTATTGTGTATGATCAGCTCCTGCAAACATTCTGAAAATCCCAAACACTCGTATCAATGCCGTCAATGTTATAATTTTCCACTCTTAGTACCACAGAAAAAAATTATGCATTGTATTTGTATATCAATTATCCATTCCACGAATATCGATTAAATCCATGTCTGCAACATACGATTAAAGTCTTCAGACATCTGATTCGCATTAGTATTTACATACGCCATCTGCATCCTGTCCACCAATATACGGTGCGGTCTGGAGCATTAAACCAGGTATAAATCGGACGCCTGAATCTCGGTCAAACTACGGACATAAGCCAAGTGGTGTTGGTGTATTTGAGCGCTTAAACACGCATTGACTCTGTATGAGTAGAATCTAAATTTGCTACAATATCATTAAACTGTTTCACCTGGTAAAGAAAATATGGCTTGAAGGAGTAAAGTCTTTGTGATTGTAGTAAACTAAGACCTTCTTTGAGTAGGTACCAGGGTTAAAGTTAACTTTGGGAGTCTTGCGACAAAATATATGGCATAAACATCCGTGCAATATCCATGCATAGTTTCTTCCCAGTGGAGCAAGGCTGAGATGCATTATATCTATCCGCGAATATATCACCGACGGATGACTTGCAGAGTGCAATTGGTTTGCAATTATCGAGGTTCGAGTCGTGATCTGTGTCCATGTATTTTCCGGAATATTACGGCATAAAGTCACTGGTGAAAATGGCGCAATCTTATCAGTTACCGTTGGATCAGTATGGATTTAAATTAACATCCTCGTCTATACTTGAAAATATAGTCTGTATATTCAGTTGGATTGTTCGTCTGAACCAACCGTATAATGCATATATCCAGTATCCTGCTTTGATTAAGTTGAGCGTCAGGAACCAGAAAACGCAATATTAACCTCATTATCCGAAAGAGAGTGGTCTGGAAACTAAATTCACTGCACGGCCTGAGCTTTCGCCCGCAAGAGTCATGCAATTTCCACACCATAAGCACGACGCAGAAATTAAGCTACACAAAGAGCGAAACTACATGCGGAATAAGATGTATGTTCGATATTTTGGCGAAAACATATCGCCTTTTGGTGACGCTGCACTTTGCGCTTTGCACTTTGCACTCGCAGTAATTTTGCACGCTGCACTCTCTTGCACTTTGCGCTTTGCACTCTTGCACTTTTGCACTTGCATTTGCACCTCAAATATCTTTCTCAGATCTCTCATAATTCTATGCTTGGTTATATCGCAATCGCGATCCACAAAACTAGTCATATTCTGTGGATTTAAACTAGTCATCCTCGGTACGCCAGCCGCGTCCAATCCTCGCGTAGCATCTTTTGGACTAGATTTAAACGCTATAAGAAGTCCCGCTTTCCACCTACACAGATCTCGTATTATCCTTAAACATATCCTGCGGAATTTGTCATCGCTGTATTTACAAATTCTGCCGAAGCTTTACATCTTCTTTACCTTAGTATAGGCAAAACATACCGCTAGTCTCCGTTACATTTCGTAGTATCAGAGCTTGGAAAGGTCAAAGCACTGAGATTCTCCGCTCCTGCAAAGATCGGTAGAACATAAACGCCATATCAGTCACACAACTCTCATGTCACCACGGAAGAAACATTAAGGTCGCCAGTTTCAGCCATGCATCCCTACAACATCGAACGCATATTTGTCACATTTTGCTTGTATCAAACCGCGATAAATCAAGACTGGTTATCCATATTTAAGAGACATTCCAGACATATCCGCTACTTTTTAGCGTCCTAAAACTTGAGATATTAAGATTAGGTTAAAGCCTTTCATGTGCATACATTGGGCGCATATTTGCTCACTTCGCGTCGTCAAAACTCAAAGATTAAGGCTTGTCACCGCGTAACTGCATGCCTGAACATATTTTTCATATCTTTCACGTTGCTGGTATTAGAAACTACTTAAGTTCACCTGATGTCAGATTTTGGTTTTGCAAACATCTCCGACATATCCTCATGCCCACTTTGTATCAAAACTGGAAAGATTTAAAGGTTTGCGCAAAATTCTCAAAGCATATGTCGCATGAGATTGCACATCTCGAAGTCTTAAATCTAGAAAATCTACTTCCGGCAGTTGGAGTGGCGAAGAACTATTCGAGGCTTAAAACATATAGCTCATATCCTCCATCTCTCAGAATTAAAATCACCCAAAATAATGTTTTATACAGATAATTTCCCGAATGGAACATGTAGCTCAGCATTTTAGTTTTTGCTCATATCAATCCCGACTCACGTCAACTGGAATTAAAATGCCCATGTCCATCAGATAGATTCGAGAACATCTCATGTGCATCTTCATTTGCATAAGCATTATCCGCTTCATTCCACCAGTACACTGTTTTATCCACGATTCATACCAAAACATAAATGGATAATCCGAATCTGCGTTGCCGAGACAACCTTAGCTGAAGAAAGCATCTGCCGGCTGATTACTGGCTTCCGCTTAAACTTT